>JACCDO011011588.1_pt1 | contig 76690 bp, 68 predicted proteins | sample 7446101 | NCBI WGS metagenome assembly JACCDO01 (sample SAMN15323440, study PRJNA562643) | freshwater metagenome | isolation source: river surface water | place: USA:Blue River Watershed | collected 2017-08-16
AATAAGGGGAGGTAATACTCTCCTTATTTGCTCATTTAAACTAAACATTATGCATTTTTTTAAATATTTATTAAGTCTTAATTTATTATTTTTTTATCAAGATTCTATAGCACAAAAAAATAGTCTTGTAAATAATGAAAAATATAGACCACAAATTCACTTTACACCTGAAAAAAATTGGGTGAATGATCCTAATGGTATGGTGTTTTTCAAAGGCACCTATCATTTATTTTTTCAACATAGTCCAGATACGACAGTTTGGAGTAATATGAGCTGGGGGCATGCTACTAGTAAAGACTTAGTACATTGGGATAGAAAGCCAATCGCAATTTATCCAGATAGTTTAGGATTGATTTTCTCTGGTAGTGCTGTCGTTGATAAAAACAACACAACAGGATTGGGGAAAAATGGTAGTATTCCATTAGTGGCCATGTATACCAGTCATGATATGGTTAAAGAAAAAGCTGGCGCTATAGACGTGGAAACTCAAAGTCTTGCTTATAGCTTAGACGAGGGTAAAACTTGGGTTAAATATGAAAAAAATCCTGTCTTAAAAAACCCTGGCGTAAGAGACTTTAGGGATCCAAAAATCATTTGGCATGAATCTTCAAAAAAATGGATTGCAGCAATTGCAGCGCAGGATCAGATTTCATTTTATGCTTCATCGAATTTAATGGATTGGGTAAAGTTGAGTGATTTTGGTAAAACTGAAGGTGCTCATGGTGGAGTTTGGGAATGTCCAGATTTATTTCCAATGAAATACAATAACCAAACCTATTGGGTTTTATTGGTTAATCTAAATCCAGGTGGTCCAAATACAGGATCGGCAACTCAATATTTTATCGGTGATTTTGATGGAAAAGAATTCAAAGCTAATTCTAAGACAACAAAATGGGCAGATTATGGACCAGATGAATATGCTGGTGTAACTTGGAGTAATACAGGAACAAGAAGAATATTAATTGGCTGGATGAGTAATTGGCAGTATGCTAATGTCGTTCCAACTGAAAAGTTCAGAAATGCATTCACTTTACCTAGAGAATTGGGTTTAACAAAAGTTGAAGATGAGTTATATCTAACGAGTTTGCCAATAAATGAGTTGAAATCTATAGAAAAACCTTCTAAAATTTTACAAGATATTTTGGTAAATGATAGTTTAGAGTTAACTACACTAATTGGAAAAATTAGCACTCCAAGTAAGTTTGAATTTAATTTTAACAATCAACAAAGCTTTGCAATTGAATTTTCAAATACCTTAAATGAAAAAGTAATTATTGGATATGACAAGGAAAAAAATAGTTTTTTTTTAGATAGAACTAAATCTGGAGTAATAAACTTTGAAAAAGATTTTGCAAGAATCAACTTTGCGCCAAGGTTAGTGAATAATGAAGAAGGAAATATGACAATATTTATTGATAAGTCATCATTTGAAATGTTTGCTGATAATGGTTTATCATTACTAACTAGTGTGATCTTCCCTAATGAAGATTTTATAAAAATAAAACTAACGTCATCTAAAAAAATATTAATAAATAAGATGGTATACACTCCATTACATTCAATATGGTAAAATTAATTTCAGTTAGTATAAAAAATAAGCCTCAATTACGAGGCTTATTTTTTATATACTCCTGCGTGAGGAAAACACCCCCTAAATTCGACTAAAATCGGTCCTTTTGTTCGAGCCTATTCCTATATATAGCTATTTGTATTCTTATAAATTGGTTAACTTTAGTAGAAATACCAACATTTTTAAATCTACATACATTAATAAAATGAAATTTCACCAAATTTATACCAGAGGCAAACTGGTAATGATTTTCTTTTTTGTTTTTTTAATGGAATTAAACGCGCAAATTAATTCAATAAACAATTCAGATTCTAGTTCTTTTAGTTATTTCAATGGAACTATTTTGGATAGTAAAACAAAGAATGAATTGGCTTTTGCAAGCATTTCAGTTTCTGGATCAAACATTTCTACAATCAGCAATAGTGAAGGAAAATTTTTAATAAAAATACCTGTAGATAAAAAAGATGCAAGTTTGACAATTTCTTTTTTGGGGTATAAGGATAAAGTTGTTTCTATTAAGGATTTAAAGCAGGAAAAAAATATATTGTATTTAGACCAAATCAATATGCTACTCAAAGAAGTAGTTGTAAATGTGTTTGATGCAAATAAATTATTTATAAATGTACTCAATAATCGTTCAAAAAATTACGGAGATAGTGCTATTCAAATGGTTGGCTTTTATAGAGAATCTATCAAAAAAAGACGTTCTTATGTCTCGGTTCTAGAATCTGTTATCGATATTCAAAAAATGCCATATTTATCTGGTGCGCAAGATCAGGTTAATATATTAAAAGGCAGAAAAAATGCGGATTATACTAAAATAGATACGGTTAATTTTAAATTAGAAGGGGGAGTTTTTTCAGCCTTATATATTGACTTGGTAAAAGATCCAAGTGTTATATTCTCAGATGATGTATTTGAATTGTATAATTTCCGTTTTGAGGGTATAACCCAAATAAATGACAGGCAGGTTTTGATTATCTCTTTTAAACAAAAGTCAAATATAGAAGATCCCGATCCCCTCTATAGTGGTAAATTATTTATTGACGCTAAAAGCTTAGCTATAGTAAGTGCAAAATTTCAACTGAATGTTGAAAATAAAAATAAAGCTGGATTAATTTTTACACGTAAAAAACCCAATGGAGTTGTTATTTATCCAACAGAAGTTACCTACAAGGTGGATTATCGACTGCAAAATGGTAAGTGGATTTTTTCTTATTCACGTGGAGACCTTTCATTTAAATTAAATTGGGATAAAAGAATTTTTAACACCATCTATAATACAACTTTTGAATTGGTGAACACTAACTGGGAAAGTAAAGAAGGAAAGTCTCAATTTAATAATCAAAAATTGAGTCCCTATGTTATTATGTCTGATAAAATTTCTGATGTCACAGACGTGGATTTCTGGGGTAATTATAATATCATAGAACCTGAAAAATCAATTGAGTCAGCTATTAAAAAAATTAAAGCTAAAAACTTGAAAGAGCTATAAATAAACAAATCAGTTTAAGAATAAGTTGAGTTTTAATTTGACATTATATCTGCTTCAATTAAAACTGATACATCGCTTTGATTTTCATTTGTTTAATTTAATGAATTCAAGCGTATATTGACCAACTTCCTTCTTCAATTTCTGCTTCTAATTCTCCCGCATCCCATCCACAGTAGCCGACAAAAAGTTGAATTTCTTGTTGATTAGCACCATTAGAATTAATTGCTTCTATCACTTGCTCCATATTGCCACCCAAATAAAGACCATCCGTTTTTAGTTCACCTCCCTCTATGAGATCTGGTCGCTTATGTAATACAAATAGGTGATCCCTATCAACGGGACCGCCATCCATCAGAGGAAACGGCTTACTATTATTGAATTCAATGAGTTCATGCAGGGACTTGTTAAGGGGTTTATTGGTTACAAATCCTACACTGCCGGTTTCATTATGTTCAACAATCAGTATGGTTGTATTTTCAAAGATGCTATCATTCAAGGTGGCGGTACTTTTGATATATAATCCTGCTTTTAATTCCGTCATAAGTTTGTAAATGATTATGCTGTTAATCCTAAGACTAAAGTATATTAAAAAGTGGAGTTTTCAATTTCATAGTTATTTGTACTTTTTAGGAACAGTATTTTAATATAGCTTTGACTTTAATTTATTCAAACGTTATTAAGACACATTAAAATGATAAAAGAACTATTAAAAACGGCATTGGGGAGACTAAGAATTGTAGCATTTATCGAGGGATGTTCTTTTTTACTTTTAGGTTTCACAATGATCCTAAAATATAAATTTTCTATGCCATTGCCCAATTACATAGTTGGTTCGGCTCATGGTTTTCTTTTTGTGCTGTATGTTCTTTTGCTACTTCAGGTTTCATTTTTACAACGATGGGGCATATTCAAAATGTTTTTAGCATTCTTAGCTTCACTAATACCTTTTGGAACTTTTTATGCAGATAAAGTTCTTTTTAAACAATCTACTGAATAAACACTCATATATATATATGATTTTTCTTAATTTAGTGTTTTAAATAGGAATAAATCATGAACAAAATCATCACCGTGGTTATTATGCTTTTATTAAGCATCAACTTAATGGCGCAAAAACAAAATAAATCTCTTCCAGATCCGAATAAAAAAATCCAAACCGTGGAGGCTTCTTGCGGTCAATGCCAATTCAAGATGGATGGCAAAGGTTGTACGCTAGCTGTAAGAATAAAAGGCAAATCCTATTTTGTTGACAAAGCAAAAATCGACGACTATGGAGATGCGCACGATGAAATGGGTTTCTGCAATGCAATTAGAAAAGCAAAAGTTCAAGGGGGGGTAGTAAATGGTAAATTCGTGGCTTCTTATTTTGAATTACTTGACATAAAGTAAAAATAACAGAAATTAAATCAGGAATGGTTTAATTTCTGTTTTAATAACTCCAAATGATGCGTTGTGTGCAAGGATGTGAATATGATCAATTCTCTTAAGCTTACTTTTCCTAATAATGGATGCGGTAATCTATAGTTGTCTAATGCCTCCTCTGAGTGTGCTTCAATTTTTTTGATAAATGCCTTATTCAAAGCGTTATGCTTATTGATTAAATCCTTTTTGTCTTTAAACATAACTGGTTTTGGTATATAGATAGTCGGTGATTTTGCTCCTCCTTCTAATGATTTTTTATACAAGGTTTGAAGTTCATCAAAGCCTCTTGTTTCTTTTTTATTAAGACCATAAAGTAGGCTCAATAAGATCTTAGGTAGGGTAAAGCCAATATTGACGATGCCTAACACTTTAATTAAATGGACTAAATCTTGACCTGCAGACCATTTATTATTATAATTAGCTTCAAAATTTTCCTCGTTTAGGTTGTTTATCAACTCGTTAAATTGATCTACACCATCCGTCAGTGATTTAATAATGGTTGCTTTGTCTGTCATGATTTTATTTATAAAACTTTGTTGTTATTACTTACTGTTTTTCTTACATTTAACTATATGAAAGCAAATCAATCCCTTCATTTTAGTTATTCAGTAAGTAAAGCTAAAATATTTATTGTTATCTGTTTATTAAGTGCCCAAAATTTGTTCGCACAAACAGTGATCGAAAAAATCATTCAAGAAGAAAATAACCATTCTCAACTTCAAACATTAGCGCATGAATTGTTTGATGGAATTGGACCAAGATTAGTTGGTACGCCTCAAATGAAAAAAGCGAATGACTGGGCAGTTGATAAATATACAAACTGGGGTATTACAGCCCGTAACGAAAAATGGGGTGATTGGAAAGGCTGGGAGCGCGGCATTACACATATAGACATGCTATCGCCAAGGGTAAAGAGTTTAGAAGGTACGCAGTTGTCATGGAGCCCTTCAACTAAAGGGAAAAGTGTAAAAGCAGAGATTGTAATTATTCCCGATGTAAAGGATTCAATTGCTTTTGCAAATTGGTTGCCTACTGTAAAAGGTAAGTTTGTAATGATTTCTATGAATCAGCCAACAGGAAGACCAGATGATAATTGGCAACAGTTTGCTACAAAAGCATCTTTTGACCAACTAAAAAAAGATAGAACAGCACAAACAGAAGCTTGGCGTAATCGAATTACTAAAACTGGATTTTCATCAAGAATGCTACCAATTGTATTAGAGAAAGCTGGCGCTGTTGGTATATTAACGAATAACTGGTCTAGTGGTTTTGGGGTAGATAAAATTTTTAACGCCTATACTTCTAAAATTCCTACTGTTGATATTGCTTTAGAAGATTACGGCACTTTGTATCGTTTAGTTGAATCTGGAGACAATCCAATTATTAGTATTCAAACAGATTCTAAAGATTTAGGCGTAGTCCCATCTTTCAACACCATTGCAGAAATTAAAGGCACAGAAAAACCGGATGAATATGTGATGCTGTCTGCGCATTTTGATTCTTGGGATGGTGGACAAGGTGCTACTGATAATGGCACAGGAACTTTAACAATGATGGAAGCAATGCGTCTTTTAAAAATGTTTTATCCTAATCCTAAACGTACAATTTTAGTAGGACATTGGGGTAGCGAGGAGCAGGGTTTAAATGGTTCTAGAGCATTTGTAGAAGATCATCCAGAAGTTGTTGGCAAATTGCAAGCATTATTTAATCAAGATAATGGCACGGGAAGGATTGTAAATATTTCTGGACAAGGATTTCAACATGCTGGTGATTTCATAACCCGTTGGTTAGCTGCAGCGCCAAGCTATATCAAAGATTCAATCAAGACAACTTTTCCTGGAACACCAGGTGGTGGTGGCAGTGATCATGCATCATTTATAGGAGTAGGCGCGCCAGGTTTTTCATTAGGTGCTTTAAATTGGTCTTATTTTAACTACACATGGCATACGAATAGAGATACCTATGATAAAGTAATTTTTGATGATGTAAAAAACAACGTCATCCTTACAGCAATTATGGTGTATATGGCATGTGAAGACAATGAAACTTTTCCAAGAGATAAGTCATTAATGAACAATGGTCAAGCCATAAAATGGCCAACACAAGTAAAAGCAATTCGAATGGGCCCAGTAGCACCAACTAATTAAATTTTTATGATTATATAATAGGGCACATTCATGTCCTTAAACCTAATCTATACCTATATTTGTAGTTGAAAAAAACACAAATATGTTAGATGCAATTATTCCATTGATTTCATTAATCTTATTAGAAGTCATTTTAGGTATCGATAATGTAATTTTCATTTCAATCTTATCAGATAAACTACCAGATAGTCAAAGAGATAAATTAAGGTATTGGGGTCTTGGCTTAGCCATGATTATGCGCTTGATTTTATTGACATTAATATCTTGGATTTTAAAACTAGATCAGACCTTATTTACCATATCTGATATTACATTTTCAGGTAAGGGATTAATCTTAATTGCAGGAGGACTTTTCTTAATCTATAAGAGTACAGTCGAAATTCATCATAAAACTGAATTAGCGAATCAAAGTGAAGTGCCAGTAGTGCCAAAGAAAAGTAGTTTTCAAAGATTATTACTAGAAATTATTTTATTAGACATCGTTTTTTCAATTGACTCAATCATTACAGCGATTGGTATGGCGCAGGAATTATGGGTAATGTATACATCTGTTATTGTCGCAGTGGGCATCATGATTTTCGCATCTCAACCTATCAGTCATTTTATTAAAAAGCATCCATCATTTAAGATATTGGCTTTAACTTTTTTAATGATGATAGGCATTTCTCTAATTGCAGAAGGGTTTCATTTAGCGATCCCTAAAGGCTATATTTATTTTGCGATGGCTTTTGCATTTGTAGTTGATATTATTCAAATGAAGACGGTAAAATAAGCGAATGGAATCTCCTGTATTCTTAATTACACCACCCTTTACCCAGCTGAATACGCCTTATCCGGCAACTGCATACCTTAAAGGATTCTTGAATACAAAAGGAATACCAAGTGTGCAAGCAGATTTAGGGATAGAGGTAACTTTGGCTGTCTTTAGTAAAACTGGGTTAACCAATCTATTTGATAATATTGAGTCTCAGGCACCTGAATTAAACTCAAATGCGCAAAGAATACTTGCTTTAAAAAACAACTATATCAATACCATTGATCAAGTAATTCTTTTTCTACAAGGAAAGTTGGATACGATCGCACATTTGATTTGCACTAGAAATTTATTACCAGAAGCAAGTGCCTTCGAACAAATGGATGATTTGCATTGGGCTTTTGGAGCAATGGGCAAGCAAGATAAAGCAAAGCATATTGCCACCATGTATTTAGAAGATCTTGGTAATTTAATTAAAGATACAATTGATCCTCATTTTGGTTTTAGTCGCTATGCGGAAAGCCTAGGCAGATCTGCGAATACTTTTGATGATTTATATACTGCTTTAAATGCACCACCAACTTATTTAGACAGTGTTTTGTTAGACATCATAGAGAAACATATCCAACGTGTACAGCCAAAGTTAGTTTGTATCTCTGTTCCATTTCCGGGCAACTTGTATACGTCCTTAAGATGCGGACAATGGATCAAACAAAATCATCCTTCCATAAAAGTAGCGATGGGTGGCGGATTTGCAAATACGGAATTGCGCTCTTTGTCTGATCCAAGGGTATTTGAATTTTATGATTTTATCACGCTGGATGATGGGGAAGCGCCAATAGAAATATTGATTGACCATATTGATGGCAAAAAGGAAGTACATGATTTAAAACGTTGCTTTACATTATTAAATGGGGTGGTTACTTATATAAATGAATCTATATACCCTGATTATAAACAAAATCAATTAGGCACACCCGATTACGATGGTTTATTATTAGATCAATACATTTCTGTTATTGAGTTAGTGAATCCAATGCATAGTTTATGGAGTGATGGAAGATGGAATAAATTAACCATGGCACACGGATGTTATTGGGGGAAATGCACTTTTTGTGATATCTCATTAGATTATATTAAAACTTATGAGCCGGCGACTGCAAGTTTATTAGCAGACAGAATGGAAACAATGATTGCCCAAACAGGTCAAAATGGTTTTCACTTTGTAGATGAAGCAGCACCACCAGCATTGATGAAAGCGCTTGCAATTGAAATCATTCGTAGAAAGTTAGTGGTGAGTTGGTGGGCGAATGTACGTTTCGAAAAAAGTTTTACTGCCGACTTATGTCTTTTATTAAAAGCATCGGGATGTATTGCAGTGAGTGGTGGTTTAGAAGTGGCATCCGATAGATTATTAGACTTAATACAAAAAGGAATTACCGTTGCGCAGGTGGCAAAAGTGAGTCAGCATTTTAATGACGCAGGTATTATGGTGCATGCCTATTTGATGTATGGTTTCCCAACACAGACGGTGCAAGAAACAGTCGATTCTTTGGAAATGATTCGACAATTTTTTGAAACAGGTATTTTAAAATCTGCCTTCTGGCATTTGTTTACGATGACAGCGCATAGTCCTGTTGGATTAGCCCCCGATAAATATAAGGTTAAAAAAGTTTCAGAAGCAATAGGCAGTTTTGCAAACAATGATATTGCACATACAGATCCTACAGGCGCTAATCATGAGATTTTTGGGTATGGGTTAAAAAAGGCTTTGTTGAATTATATGCATGGTGCATGTTTTGATTATCCATTGCAGAAATGGTTTGAGTTTAAAATCCCTAAAACAACAGTTGCGCCAGATTATATTCAAACACAAATTGATGCTGTTGAAATTGGGGCAACCAATTATAAGGCAATTTGGATTGGATTAGAACCTGTGTCTACGATTATACAACGATCGAAGAAAGGGAGTAAGTGGGAGGAGATGAACCTCCGTTTTGAAACTAATAAAAATACCATCTCTATTAATTTAGAACCTGCAAAAGGAGCATGGTTAATTCAATTGTTACCAAAATTAAATGCAAACAATTCAAACGGCATGTCTTTGACGGATATTAAAGCAGATTATGCGGCTGCTGGTTTAGAGGGCTTTGATTTATTTTGGGATAATAAACCAATGAATACTTTACACAAGGTTGGTTTGTTAAGAATCTAATCGCTAAAAATATTATAACCAGATGAACGTAGAATGGGTAAGAGATTTCTGTTTGACCTTTGATTCGGTAGAAGAATGCCAACCATTCGGACCAGAAAATCTTGTATATAAGATAAAAGGCAAAATGTTTCTATTACTTTCTTTAGATGAACAACCCCCAAGAGTCAATGTTAAGACAGATCCAGACAGATCGGTTGAATTAAGAGAAGCTTATCCCGACAATATCTTACCAGGTTATCATATGAATAAAAAACATTGGAACACACTTGTTTTAAATGTAAGACTTAGTGCAGCACTTGTTCAGGAGTTAATTGTACATTCTTACGATTTAGTAAGAAAGTAAACAAGCAATTTAGTTCTGTATAAAATAATAATCCTATTTTTGAACCTCATTCGATTACATTAAATATATCATTATGGGATTTGCAATCAATAAAAAAGTAGCTGATAAGAAAGCTGCGTCTAACACTAAGACGAATGTTCAAGCGGGAGGAAGTTCTAAGTTTATCGCAAAAGCGAACACGAAGTCCTCTGGAGCGAGTAAAAAACCAATTAAAACGGGTGGTTCTAGAGGTAGTTGATTCACGGAACTATTTGATTTTTAATATATTAGAAGGAAGGCATTGAATGCCTTCCTTTTTTTGTGCTCAAATCATTTTTCCAGTTATTTATTGGCCAGCAACTAAGAAAAAAAACATGATAAAGGTCATATATATTAAAAAATTAATATAAGTTTTATTTTTATTTGTAAATAGGCATAAAATATTTAACAAAAATGGCTTATCAAAGTAAGATTTGGCTTAAATTCACAATTCATTAACAAATCCCTAGGACTCATTCTAGGGGTATGTATTCTAAAATTTAATCACATGAAGAAAAATTTGTACATGATGCTGGCTATGTTCTTTTCTTTGAACATTGCACTAGCTCAAACTACAACTGTAAACGGAAAGATTACGGATGCAAAAGGTGCACCGGTTGAAGCCGCTACAGTTAGAGAAAAAGGCTCAAGCAATGCTACTAAAGCAGATGCGAATGGCGCTTTTTCTATTACAGTTAAACAAAATGCTGTATTGCAGGTTTCTGCAACAGGTTTTGCTAACTTAGAAGTATCTGCAGCAAATGCTAGCAGAATTACACTTAAAGAAACAGTAGATAATTTAACAGAAGTTGTCGTTACTGCCTTAGGTGTTAAAAGAGAGAAAAAAGCCCTTGGATATGCTGTTCAAGAGGTGAAAGGAGAAAACTTAACAATCGCAAAAGCTACTGACGTAAGTACTTCATTAGCAGGAAAGGTTGCCGGTGTGCAATTAGTAGGTTCTCCAAGTTCTGCTTTTGACAACGGTAGTATCTTAATCCGTGGTGTTACTGGTTTAGGACCACAGGAGCCAATCTTTGTTGTTGATGGAACAATCACAAACCAATCAGCAGTTTTAATGGATAACGTTGAAAACTTATCTGTTTTAAAAGGACCTGCTGCAACTGCATTGTACGGTCAACGTGCTGCAAATGGTGCGGTTGTAATCACAACAAAAAAAGGTACACGTAAAAAGTACAGCGGTGTTGAATTAAACTTAGGTGCAACTTTTGAGAACATTGCATTGTTACCTCCATACCAAAATCAGTATGCGGGTGGTTATTCTTCATCTTACACGAGCAAAAACTCTTTGGGCGCTGGTTATTTAGATGACCAAGGATATTACATCTTCAATTATGATCCTGCTGCACATCCTGCATCTTGGGCTGCGTTTCAAGGTCAAAGAATGTTGGAGTATGGTGCGGATGAAAGCTGGGGTCCAAAAATAGACGGCTCTTTATACCGTGCTTATTGGAGCTGGTATCCTGGTGCTGACTTTGGTAAATTAACACCAATGGTTGCTCAACCAAACAACGTGAAGAATTTCTTCCAAACAGGTTTGAATTTGAACAACTCTGTTGCTTTCACATCTGGTGGAGAATCTCATAACTTTAGATTGACTTATGGTAACCAACAAAGAACATTGGTGGTACCTAACGCAAATAGAGATCAACACCAATTAGGTGTGAATGGTTCTTTTGATGTAGGTAAAAAATTAACTGTATCAACTGATATCACTTATACAACTTCTTATACTAAAGGTGCTCCAACTGAAGGTTATGATTTAACTGGATTAAACGTAACTCAAAATTTCAACCAATGGTTCCAAAGACAATTGGATATGGATCGTATGAAGCAATATCGTGAGCCAGACGGAAGTTTAAATTCCTGGAACATTGGTGATCCTAATGCTACTGGAGATTTTGCTACTTATGGTATTCCTCAATATTGGGACAACCCTTATTTCGTAGTTGCTGAAAATTTCACAACTCAAAAACATAACAGAATTGTTGGTAACATAGGTTTAAACTATAAAATAAACAGCCACTTGAGCATTCAATCAAATGCGAGAATGAACTCTTATACAAATGAGAATGATGCAAGAATGGCTACTGGTTCTTTGACATTACCTTATTACAAGCAATTGCAAAACCAATACAAAGAGATGAACTATGAGACAAACATCGTTTACAAAAATAAGTTTGGTGATTTCTCTGTAGATGGATTAGCTGGAGGTAACATCAGAAGAAACAGTTACAGTCAAATGTCATTAGCAACAGAAGGTGGTTTAAGTTCGCCTAATTACTTTGATATTGCTGCGTCCGTTTCTCGTCCTTCATTCTCAAGAAGCTATGAAAAGAAAATTGTTAATTCAGTTTACGGTAAGGCTTCATTTGGTTATAAGGATTTCTTATACGTAGATGGAACTATCCGTAACGACTGGTCTTCTGCATTACCTGCTGCAAACAATTCTTATTTATACCCTTCTGTGAGTTCAAGTTTCATCTTCACTGAATTGTTGAAGACAAACTGGTTAACTTACGGTAAGTTACGTGCTTCATATGCGAGCGTGGGTTCTGATTTAGGAGCACACTCTTTAGATTTAGCAATCAATAACGGTTCTTTCTACGGAAGTAATGCTTCTGTAACAATCGGTAACCAATTTAAAGGTGGCGGTATCCGTCCAGCTTTAACAAAGGCTTACGAGGTGGGTATTGAATTGAAATTGTTCAAGAAGATTGGATTTGATGCGACTGTTTACCAAAACAACAACACTGATCAAATCTTAGGTGTAGACGTTTCTCCATCAAGTGGTTTCTCTACTGCTCAGATCAACGCTGGTAACATCGTGAGTCAGGGTATTGAGCTTTCTTTAAATGGTAAGCCAGTAGAAACTAAGAACTTCGTTTGGGAAACTAGCATCAACTGGGCTAAGAACCGTAACGAAATCAAAGAATTGGCTCCAGGTATCAATACTTATTTATATGCTACAAACAGATATGATACACGTTTAGAGCATAGAGTAGGTGGTCAATGGGGTACTTACTACGGTAGAAAATGGAGAAAAGATCCAACTACTGGAAGAACTTTGATTGATGCAACTGGTCAACCATTATATGATATCAACAAAGAAATTGGAACAGTATTACCAAAATGGACTGGTGGTTTATTCAACACATTCCGTTATAAGAACATTGATTTAGCATTCTCTATCGACTTCCAAAGCGGTGGTTTATTCTACTCTGAAACAAGAAACTTTAACACAGGTGCTGGTCTTTCTCAAGAAACAGTAGGTGTGAATGATAAAGGTTATGATTGGAGAGATTACCCAGGAACTTATACTACAACAGGCGGTAACGCTGGTAATGGTGGTATCCGTATCCCAGGTGTATTTGCAAATGGCGCATTAGCTGGTCAAGAGAACAACAGATACATTTCTGCTCGTGCTTATTGGTACACTGCTCGCCAACGTGACGCAAGCAATGTATTATTAGATGCATCATATATTAAATTACGTGAAGTTAGATTGGGTTACAATTTCCCAGCTTCTTTGTTGAAGAAAGTACCTTTTGCTAAAACTGCAAATCTTGGATTCATCGTTCAAAACGCATGGTTAATCTGGGCTACAACTAAGCAATGGGGTATTGATCCATCTGAGTTAGAAGTGTTCTACAGAGAAGGTGGTCAGCTTTCTTCTACACGTCAACTTGGTGTTAACTTACGTGTAACGTTCTAATGAATAATTAGTACAATAATTTTAAAAATAATAATGATGAAAAAAATATTAATTCTTATCGCAGTCCTTGCTACCATGCAAAGTTGTAATAAGTTCGGCGATACAAACGTATCTCCAACACTTCTTACAAAAGCATCTACAAGTGCATTGCTTACCAATTCGCAACAAGCGATGAAAACTGTTATGTTTAATAACAGATTGGCTAATTTATATGTGCAACATTTATCTGAAGGACCTTATCCTGGTTCTTCATTATACAGTGATCGTAACGCAAGTTTCGCATCATGGTATGTTGGACCATTGTATGATTTACAAACAATCATCAACTACAACAATGAAGGTGCATCTACAACAATTGGTAATGGTTCTAAAGCCAACCAAATTGCAGTAGCAAGAATCATGAAAGCATTTTACTTCTTAAGAATGACAGATATATGGGGTGATATCCCTTATTCTGAAGCATTAAAAGGAAGTGCAGCTTATTCACCAAAATATGATACGCAAGAATCTATCTACACAGATTTGTTCAAAGAGTTGACTGAAGCAGTTGCTCAAATTAAAGAGAACGAAGCTGGTGTTGTAGGTGATATTCTTTTTGCTGGTGATATGGCAGCTTGGAAGCGTTTTGCAAACACAATTCGTTTAGCAATGTCTGTTAGATTATCGAAAGTAAATCCAACAAAGGGTAAAACTGAATACGCTGCTGCAATCGCTGCTGGTGTAATTTCAAGTAATGCTCAAAATATCATGTATAAGTTTGTAGCTGGTGATCCTAACAACTACAATCCATGGTATGATAACTATTCTGTAAGTAACCGTAACGACTACGCGATCAGTAAAACAATGACTGATTACATGGATCCAAAAGCAGATCCACGTTTGCCAGTTTATGCTGAAGTATTAGCGAGTGGTTTAGTTAAAGGTTTACCATATGGCAGAAACGCTGCTGTAAACATTCCTGCTGCTTATAGCCGTATTGGAACTGCATTCAGAAGTCAAGGTTCTCCATTGTCTATCTATAACTATGCCGAAGTTTTATTCTTACAAGCTGAAGCTGCTAAATTAGGTTATACTACAGGTGGTGATACTGAAGCTGAAACAAAGTACAAAGCGGCTATCAAAGCTTCTTGGGAAATGTATGGCGTATATGATGCAACTAAATATGCAACTTATATTGCAAATGCGGATGTAGCTTATTCAAGTGCAAATGCACACAAACAAATTTTAACTGAGAAGTGGGTACATAACTACTTAAGTTCTTGGGAAATTTGGTGTGACTGGAGAAGAACTGGATTCCCTGTTTTAACTGCTGCTGCAGATAGAGTTGATTCAAGAGGTATTCCTTACCGTTTGGGTTACCCTCCAACTGAAGCTTCTTTAAACCCTACAAATTACAAAGCTGCTGTTACTGCTTTAGGTGGTACAGATGACAACTATGCTAAAATGTGGTGGTCTAAATAATTAGTCTCATAAATTGAGTCCTAATAAAAAAAGGGGGATCGTGAAAACGATCCCCCTTTTTAATGCGTCTTATTTTTTTATTAATAACTTATTTATTTAACTACCTCGCCTTCGATTATCAACTCAGTAGGTAATTTCTGTCCTGCAAACTTCACATTTACTTTCTTTCTAAAAGCACCAACAGCTGGGGCAGTATAGGTAACTTTGATAGTGCCTCTTTGTCCTTTTAAGACTGGATTTTGGTTGTATTCAGGTTGTGTACAGCCACATTCTGCATTGGCAAATTCGATGACTACAGGTCGTGGATCGTTGTTAGTATAGGTGAAAACAACCGACTTGTGTACCCCTTTTGGTATTTTTCCAAAACTATGTGCAGTCTTATCGAATTTTACGCCTGTTTGCGCTGAACAAAACAAGGCAGCAAGTGAAAATCCTACTGTTAAAATGTACTTCATATTGTCGTTAATTTAATGTGTGAATTCTTTGTCTAATGGGTTTAAAACCAATTGGTTTAAAAGAAAATATTACTCTAAATTATTGAAATTTCGGTAATTAACTGATTTTATGTGTTTCTTGATTTTTATTGCATTTTGACCCCTATTTTTGTCCTATGGAATCCAACTTAGAAGCCGTATCTAATCATGACATGCTTTCTTTTGAAGCATTTCAAAAAACTGTATTGGAGGACTATCGAACAGCACTAGTTAGTAGAGAAGTGAGTTTGTTAGGAAGACGTGAGGTATTGACTGGGAAGGCCAAATTTGGCATTTTCGGTGATGGCAAGGAAGTCGCACAGGTTGCCCTTGCAAAATTTTTTCAAAAAGGAGATTTTAGAAGTGGTTATTATAGAGATCAAACATGGATGTTTTCTATAGGGGTATCCAATGTCGAAGATTATTTTGCACAATTGTATGCCGATGTAGAGCATGACCCATATAGTGGCGGAAGAAACATGAATTCTCATTTTAGTACACCGTTTGTCAATGAGAAAGGCGAGTGGCTTCCTTTGGTTGATAGTTATAATATATCAGCTGATATAGCGCCTACAGCAGGTCAAATGGTTCGTGGACTAGGGCTTGCATTTGCCTCTAAATTTTTTAGAAATTCAAATGAAAAAGAGGCTTTCAAAGGTTTAACAAATGAGGGCAATGAAGTTTGCTTTTGTACGATAGGAGATGCGAGTACCTCCGAAGGGCATTTTTGGGAAACCATCAATGCTGCAGGAGTTTTACAAGTGCCATTAGCTGTCATTGTTTATGACGATGGATATGGTATTTCTGTACCTACTGCATTACAAACAACCAAAGCATCTATTTCAGAAGCACTAGCTGGGTTCGAAAAAAAGCCAGGCACCAATGGTATCAAAATTTATACTGTCAATGGTTGGGATTATGCTGCACTTTGTGAAACCTTTGAAGAAGGTATCGCCTATACACGCGCAACCCATACGCCGGTTTTATTTCATGTAAAAGAAGTGACTCAACCACAAGGACATTCAACAAGTGGAAGTCATGAAAGGTATAAGTCTGCAGAAAGATTAGAGTGGGAAAGAACTTGGGATTGCAATAAGCAAATGAGACATTGGTTAATTCAAAATGAATTAGCGACAGCAGAATTCTTAGACCAATTTGAATCTGATGTAAAACAAGAAGTGCGTGATCAGAAACAAATTGCTTGGGAAAAATATATTGGTCCAATCAAATCAAAAATTCAAGAAGCTGCAACATTGGTTTATGCAGGATTAGATCAAGCATCGCCATTGTATCGTATGATGCAAGAATTGGTTGCCAATAAAGAGCCTTTAAAAAGAGAACTTTTCAGAATTCTAAATATTGTTTTAGAGCAAGCGCCACAACACCAAAATGCCTCTGCAATTAAAAAATTGGTAGACGAATATTATAAAGCTCAAGCGCCATTTTATAGCAAGTATTTATACAATGAAGGACAACAAAGTGCATTAAATGTTTCAGTAGTTCCTGCAGTGATGGATGCAAATCCAAAACAACTAAACGGATACGAAGTACTCAATCAATATTTTGATTATTTATTTGCAAACAATCCTAAAGTGGTTGCCTTTGGCGAAGACTTAGGCAATATTGGAGATGTGAATCAGGGCTTTGCCGGATTGCAAGCAAAATATGGGGTAAATCGAATTTTTGATACAGGCATTAGAGAGCAAACTATTATGGGTCAAGCCCATGGTTTAGCGATGAGAGGATTGAGACCAATTGCAGAAATTCAATACTTGGATTATTTATTATACGGCATTCAAACTTTAAGCGATGATGTGGCAACTTTACATTACCGTACTGTTGGTAAGCAAAGTAGCCCAGTCATTATTAGAACAAGAGGCCATCGTTTAGAAGGTATTTTCCATAGTGGTTCTCCGATGGGTATGATCATTCATTCTTTAAGAGGCATGTTTGTTTGTGTGCCAAGGAATATGGTACAAGCAGTGGGGATGTATAATACCTTACTAAAAGCGAATGATCCAGCTATCTTAATTGAATGTTTAAATGGTTATCGATTAAAAGAAACTGTTCCAGCAAATATCAATGAATTTACTGTTCCATTAGGGAGGATAGAAACGCTAAGAACGGGCGAAGATATTACGATTGTATCTTACGGATCTACTTTAAGAATTGTAGAAGATGCAGCAATTCGTTTAGCAGCAATGGGTATTGACTGCGAAGTGATTGACATACAAACTTTATTGCCTTTTGATATCAACCATCAGATTTTAGCGTCCCTTAAAAAGACGAATCGAATTTTATTTGTAGACGAAGATGTGCCTGGTGGTGCAACTGCTTTCATGTATCAACAAGTAATTGAGGAGCAAGGTGGTTATAAATGGTTGGACGCAAGTGCAAGAACACTCTCTGCAAAAGCCCATCGTCCAGCATATGCAAGTGATGGAGATTACTTCTCAAAGCCAAATACAGAAGAAGTGATTGCAGTTGTAAAAGAGATGATGGCAGAATAGATGCAATTAGTATCCTTCCAGTTGTTCAGTATAACTCAATGAGCCTAGTCTAAATCTTAAAGGAATCTTTGTCTTTTTTTCAAAAGCCCTTTCTTGATTACAAAAAAATCCTGTCTGTGTAGTGTAATAATTTGGCGAAATGCCGTTTTGCATTTTATAAAGCGAAACAGTGTTCAAATTTGAAGCAGCTAGGGCTTTAGCGCTTGGGGTAGGTGTTGTTTTTGAAACCTCCCAATACTGCTTTGCATTTTTAGAAATTAATTTTTGCGCAGCAATAGACTGCGCAAAAATTAAAAATAATATCAGGTTAAAATATTTCGTAACGGTAAGTTTATGCCATATTGTGGAACACTTTGTTCACGTCTTCGTCTTGTTCTAATTTTTCAATCAATTTACTAATATCTTCTGCTTGTTCGTCTGTTACTGGAACGGTTGTTGTTGGAATCCATTCCAATTCAGCACTAATTGGTGTAATGTTCTTGTCCTCTAAGGCTTTTTGTAAGTTACCAAAGTCGGTGAAAGCACATCTTAAAACGATGATTGGATTGTCATTATCGTCATTACTTTCCCCTAGTTCATCTAATCCATGATCGATTAATTCTAATTCTAAATCATCCATGATCAATCCTTCTGGGTTTAATTTAAATACGCCCATTTTCTTGAATTGAAAACTTACGCTACCACTATTTCCTAAAGCGCCACCGCCTTTGTTAAAAATGCTTTTTACATTGGCTACAGTTCTTACATGGTTATCTGTTGCAGTTTCAACTAATAATGCAACACCATGTGGAGCATAACCTTCATATAAGATCTCTTCATAGTTTGAAGTATCTTTTCCAAGCGCTCTTTTGATTGCAGCCTCTACACGATCCTTAGGCATGCCCACACTCTTCGCGTTCTGATAACATCTACGTAAAGCTGGATTAGTTGCCATATCTGGACCAGACGCTTTTACTGCAATGACAATCTCTTTACCAATACGTGTAAATTGTTTTGCCATTTTATCCCAACGAGCAAACATGGTTGCTTTTCTTACTTCAAATATCCTACCCATAGTTTCATGATTTAAGGTGTGCAAAAATAACACAAAAAAAATAGTCCCGAAAATCGGGACTATTATAATTTAGGTCCAAAAGGACTATTTATTCAATTTACTAGTTTTCTTACTATAGAAGAAGTAAACAAATAAGCCTAAGATCATCCAAATAAAGGCAACTTTAAGCGTTTGCATATCTAAAGCAAAGATCATTGCTAAACAGATAACTGCACCTAAAATTGGAACCAATGGTACTAATGGCGTTTTGAATGGACGCTCCATTTCTGGAGACTTACGTCTTAAAATCCAAACACCTAAGCTCACTAACACAAAGGCAAATAGGGTACCAAAGCTTGTTAAATCACCTGCAACACTTCCTGGAACGAAAGCGGCAAATAAACCAACAAACACAAATAAGATCCAGTTAGACTTGTATGGAGTTTGGTATTTAGGGTGTAAATCACCAAACGCTTTTGGTAATAAACCATCCTTACTCATAGAGTAGAAAATACGACTTTGTCCCATCAACATCACTAATATTACAGAAGAGAAACCAGCTAGAATAGCAACAGTCACTGCAGTTGCTAACCAACCATATCCTGTCATATAAGTAGAGATTGCATATGCAACAGAAGCTTCTCTTCCTTTTTCTGGATCAACAAAATCTTTCCAGTTAGCCACGCCAGTTAAAACGTGACCAAATAAAATATAAAGGATGGTACAAACCACTAATGATCCTAAGATACCAATTGGCATGTCTCTTTTTGGATTCTTAGCTTCTTGCGCTGCTGTAGAAACTGCATCAAAACCAATGAAGGCAAAGAATACAATTGCTGCACCACCAAGAACACCACCCCATCCGTGCTTAAAGGCGCCAGAATAATCTGCAATTACTTTGCCAGCACTGTCTTTAACAGCTGCTTGACCAGCAGGAATCATATATGGAGTATGGTTTTCAGGCTTGATGAACTGCCATCCAATTGCGATGAAAATAATTACAATTGCAACTTTGATAAATACAATAATTGCGTTTACAATCGCTGATTCTTGAGAACCTTTTATTAATAATAAGGTTAAAGCTAACAGGATAATCAAGGCAGGCGCATTCATGATACCAGAATGTGCAACACCTAAACTATCGGTAAAGCTTTCAAAAGGACTATGACTCCATTCGTATGGAATGGCGCCTCCAGTTAGCTTATTGAGGTATTCGCTCCAAGCAATTGATACAGTGGCAGCACCAAGTGCATATTCCATGATCAATGCCCATCCAATAATCCATGCGACTAATTCACCCATTGTAACATAAGAGTAAGCGTATGCACTACCTGCAATTGGAATCATCGCTGCAAATTCAGCATAACATAATCCTGCAAAAGCACAGCCTACCGCTGCAATAATAAAGGATATAGTAACAGCAGGTCCAGCGGCTTGTCCAGCAGCTGCAGCTGTTCTAACAAATAAACCAGCACCAATAATGGCACCAATTCCTAGAGCGATTAAATTACCAGCACCTAGTGTTCTTTTTAACCCTTTGCCACCCTCCTCAGATTGGGCTAGCATCGCAGTCAAATCTTTCTTTCTGAATAAACTCATAATAATAGGTTTCGATTTAGGTTGAAAAATAGCATTTTTTTTGCAATTACTGCGTAGTTTTTTATGAAAAAAAGAGGCATGAGCCATTTTTTTAGACCCCCTATTTTTTTACAAGTTATGTGGTATATTGCAGGACTAAGCTGCTTATGAAAAAATCTAACAAACTCACAATTTATATTGTCATCGCAATGGTGGCAGGTGCCGTTCTAGGCTATTTTATCCACGAAGGTAAAGATCAGGCAACCATTGATAGTTTTGCTAAAAATGTAAAACTTTTGACGACCATCTTTTTAAGATTGGTTCAAATGATTATCGCCCCATTGGTTTTTTCAACCTTGGTGGTGGGTATTGCTAAATTAGGAGATATCAAGACGGTAGGTCGTGTGGGCGGAAAAGCGCTTTTATGGTTTTTATCTGCTTCCTTGATTAGTCTTTTAATTGGCTTGATATTGGTGAATTTATTAAAGCCAGGAGCAGGATTGGATTTGACAGTGGGAGACAGCTCGGGCGTGAAAGATTTGATGGGCAAAACACAATCTTTTAGCATCATCAATTTTGTGGAGCATGTATTTCCTAAGAGCATGTTTGAAGCGATGGCGACCAACGAAATTTTACAGATAGTTATTTTTAGTATTTTCTTTGGCGTTGCTGCGGCTGCTATTGGCGAACCTGCAAAAGGTTTTATTAAAGCATTAGATACAGTCGCTCATATCATTTTAAAAATGGTTGGTTATGTAATGAACTTTGCACCATTAGGGGTTTTTGGTGCTATTGCTGCTGTGATTGCAACAAAGGGCTTGACCGTATTCATTTTTTATGGTAAATATCTATTGTACTTTTTAATTGGAATTGGCACATTATGGGCAGTGCTTTTAGGGGTTGGCTATTTGATTTTAAGAAAACGCGTGCCCTCTTTATTAAAACATATTTCTACTCCATTAGTGATTGCATTTAGCACGACAAGTTCTGAAGCAGTTTTCCCAAAATTGACAGAAGAATTGGAGCGATTTGGTTGTAAGGATAAAATAGTTTCATTCATCTTGCCATTAGGCTATTCATTTAATTTAGATGGTAGTATGATGTATATGACTTTTGCGAGCATGGCGATTGCACAAGCTTATGGCATTCATTTAGACCTAGGAACACAATTAACGATGTTAGTGGTGTTAATGCTAACAAGTAAGGGTATCGCAGGTGTGCCAAGAGCTTCTTTAGTTGTTGTAACTGCAACTTGCGCAATGTTTAACATTCCTCCAGAAGGAATTGCCTTGATCTTACCAATTGACCATTTTTGCGATATGTTCAGAACTGCAACTAATGTACTGGGAAATAGTTTAGCTACAACAGCAGTGAGCAAATGGGAGGGAGAATTAACCGAAGCGCAAGAAGTTTAATTATATATTTAGCATGATCACATTATTAGAAGCTTTTCATTGGAGTCAATTGTTGCAGCCACAGTTTTATATTGAGCATGGTGGACTTTGGCTTATCTTATTGGTGGTCTTTGCAGAGACAGGTTTATTTGCTGGCTTCTTTTTGCCAGGAGATAGTTTGCTATTTGTGGCGGGCATTTATTGCGGACCTTTAGCTGCAGAAGTCTATGCTTCGAATAATGAATGGGTAAATTTATTCATACTCTTTGTTTTCATTTCTACTGCCGGAATTATAGGTAACTATGTAGGTTATATGTTTGGCAACAAAGTGGGGCCAACGATGTTTGATTGGAAAGAAAATTTATTCTTTAAGAAAAAGTATTTAATTCAAGCAGAGGAGTTTTATCAAAAACATGGAGGAAGAGCAATAGTGATCGCAAGGTTCATTCCTATTATAAGAACATTTGGTCCAATTGTTGCTGGCATTGTGAAAATGGATAAAGCGAGATTCATGTATTACAATGTAATTGGCTGTTTGGCTTGGGTGGGTAGTATGTTATGTGCTGGTTATTTTTTACAAGCTTGGATATTGACGCATTTTAATTTTGATTTAAAGAACCACTTAGAAGTGATTGTCTTAGGTATTGTTGGTATAACGACATTGCCAGTTATTATAAAAGTGATTACACACCGCACTAAAAAAGCGTAAGCATAAATTTTCTTGCATGAACAATAAGCAAATTGGACTTTTTTCTTTGCCAGTTTTTGTAGCGGCATTAGGGTATTTTGTAGATGTGTATGATTTACTATTATTTACAATCGTTCGCCAGCCAAGTGTGCTTGCAGTTGGAGCCACAATGGATTCAATCATTGTGGACAGTGCGCATATTATAAATTGGCAAATGTCAGGTTTGTTAATTGGCGGAATTTTATGGGGTGTGATTGGCGATAAGCTTGGCAGACTCAAAGTTTTATTTGGATCTATTTTATTATACTCTGTCGCAAATATTGTAACCGGTTATGTTCAAACTGTCGACCAATATGCTTACTGTAGATTTATTGGAGGGATTGGCTTAGCGGGTGAATTAGGTGCAGGCATTACTTTGGTTTCTGAGATGTTGCCAAAAAATAAAAGAGGCTTGGGTACTTCGATGGTGGCCGGTATTGGTTTGTTTGGCGCAGTGTTTGCTTACTTTACATTTAAGTATACGCAGGACTGGAGGTTATGTTATAAAATTGGAGGTGGACTAGGTTTCTTTTTATTGGTATTGCGAGTGCGCGTTGCAGAGTCCTTTATGTTTGAGTCTGCTAAATTATCTAGTATCAATAAGGGCAATTTTTTCATGTTCTTTAATTCTTATAAAAGATTTTCAAAGTATATCAAAGCCATTTTAATTGGTCTGCCAACCTGGTTTGTAATTGGGGTAATGGTCAACTATAGTAATAAGTTTGCAAGCGGCTTATATGGAGAAAATTTGATTGATTCAGGCAGGTCTGTGATGTTTGCATACATCGGAATTGCTGTTGGAGATTTATTAATAGGATGGGTGAGTCAATATTTTAAAAGTAGAAAAAAGGCTTTATTCTTATTTTATATGATTAGTGTTATTGGGATGGTTTTGTTTTTTAGCACATTCAATAACAGTGATAGTAGAATGTATGCCATTTGTACTTTCTTAGGATTTAGTACAGGTTATTGGGCCATCTTTAATCAAATGGCTGCAGAACAGTTTGGCACTAATTTAAGAGCAACAGCTGCAACTACAATTCCAAATATGGTTCGAGGCGCTTTACCTTTAATTAATTTCCTATTCTTAGATATTTTACAAAAATCAATGGGATGGACAATTGTACAAAGTGGCATTGTGACGGGTGCAATTGTTATGGGTATCACTTTGATTGCTTTTGTTTTCACCGAAGAAACATATCATAAGGACTTGGATTATTTTGAACAAGATCATTCATTGCCTTAATCTATATAAAAAGTAGATCCAATATTTATAACCTATGCGTTTATTATTCATCCGTTTTTCTTCCATAGGTGATATCGTATTCACAACACCAGCAATACGTTGCGCAAAAGAACAGATTCCTGGTGCATCGATCCATTTTTTGACCAAGGCTTCTATGAAAGCCGTCACTATTGCTAATCCCTATATAGATCAGTTTCATTATTTCGAAAAGGATTTAAATGCGACCATCAAAGAATTGAAAACATATAAATTTGATTATATTATTGACCTGCATAAGAATTTCAGAACTTATAAAATTCAAAAAGCATTAGGTGTCCCCGTCCTCTCTTATAAAAAATTAAGCTTTCAGAAATTCTTAATCACTAAGTTGCATTTGAATCTGATGCCATCTAGGCATATCGCAGAAAGATCTTTAGATGCTTTAGCAAGTTTAGGGGTAGTGAACGACGGAAAGGGATTGGATTATTTTATTCCAGAGACGGCTTTCTTAAAATCAAATGCATTACCTGCGGCTTTTCAGTCCGGCTATATCGCATTGGTGATTGGCGCGTCCTATGCGACAAAAAAATTGCCCATTTCTGAATTGCAAAAACTTTGCCACAAGCTCCCTTATCCAATTGTTTTAGTGGGAGGTAAGGAGGATCAATTAGAAGGGGATGCAGTCGCTGCTGTGAATCCAATTAAAATTCACAATGCATGTGGGCAATTCAACTTGCAGGAATCTGCTTTGTTAGTAAAAAATGCAAGAACAGTCATCTCACATGATACTGGCTTCTTATATATTGCTTGTGCATTTCATAAAAAGACGGTTGCTATTTGGGGTGCTACTTCGCCAGCATTACAGGTGGAGCCTTATTATCCAACATCAATGAACAATGGAATGTATTATAACGCAATTGTGCCTAAACTTTCGTGCCAGCCTTGCTCTAATTACGGCACAAAGCAATGTCCACAAGGTCATTTTGCATGTATGAAAAAACATGATTTACAATTGATAGCAGATAAGGCAATTGCCTTTTTTAATGAAATTTAAACCGCTGAGTCTTAACTCTTTTAAGCGCAGTGCAATTAGTATAAAACAATAAAGCCCCGCAATGCGAGGCTTTATTGTTTTATAATCGAGTTAGCTATTATAAAGTCTTCAATACATCATTCATGTTTCTCACTGCATCTGCACTCTTATTGAATGCTGCTTGCTCGTCTGCAGATAAGTCCATTTCTACAATCTTCTCCCATCCGTTTTTGCCAATTACAACTGGTACGCCTAAACAGATATCGTTTTGACCGTATTCGCCGTTTAAGCTAACGCAACAAGTGAATAATTTCTTTTCGTCACGTACAATGCTCTCAACCAATGCCGCTCCTGCTGCACCTGGCGCATACCATGCAGAAGTGCCTAATAATTTAGTTAAAGTTGCTCCACCTACCATCGTATCGTTGATGATTTGTTGTTGTTGTTCTTCTGTCAAGAACTTCGTTACTGGAATACTATTCCAAGTAGCATGCTTAACTAAAGGAATCATTGTTGTGTCTCCGTGACCACCTACAACAATTGCATTTAAATCTGCAGGACTGCAGTTCAAGTGATTGCTCAATTGGTATTTGAAACGCGCGCTATCTAAGGTGCCGCCCATACCAATGATTCTATTTTTAGGTAAACCAGTAGATTGCAATGCTAAATAAGTCATTGTATCCATTGGGTTACTAACTACAATAATGATTGCATTTGGAGAATGCTTTAAGATATTTTCACAAACACCTTTTACGATACCTGCATTCGTACCAATCAATTCTTCTCTTGTCATTCCTGGTTTACGTGGCAATCCAGAAGTAATTACAACTACATCTGAATTGGCAGTTTTTGAATAATCATTCGTGCTACCTGTAATGCGTGTATCAAAACCTAATAATGCAGCAGTCTGCATCATGTCTTGTGCCTTACCTTCTGCAAAACCTTCTTTAATGTCTAATAATACTAATTCAGAAGCTAATTCTTTACGTGCAATATTATCTGCACATGTTGCTCCTACAGCACCAGCACCAACAACAGTAATTTTCATATCTTTTATTTTAAATTTTGAACTTGATTATTTCGGGGCAAAGTTAGTTATTTGCCACCTATAATTTTAACTAATATGGGAACTTTAACGCCTTGTTCATATACTTTTAAGAACTGACCCTTATCATAAATTGCCACAAAAGGGGTCATGCGGGGTCTGTAGAAAACTGGGATGGAAAACTCGGGATCTCGGCCCACTACCACATTAGATTGCTTATCTAAGCCATACTTAACAGCGAAATCTTTAATATCCTTCATTTCCTTGTAGCTATTCCATATAAAGAAGACGTTTTTGAACTTGTCTGCATTCTTAGTTAATTCAGCTGCTTCTTCTTGGCAATGCGAACAATCTGGACTAAAAATGATAATACAAGTAAACCTAGTTTTTGGAATCTGTGTATTGCTAAAAGACTTTCCTGTAGTAAGGTTTAAAGTGAATTTTGGGATATTCTTATCCTTTAAAAAAGGTGCGTTTGGATCAATATTTGACTGAGCAGATAAATTCACTGTAGCAAAAAGCCCAACAAATAATAGACTAAGAATTGCGATTGATTTTTTCATATTAATTTATTTTTGAGCCATCATACGCATGGCTTTAGCGTCTTGTAAAAATTCAGAAGCGAAAATGAAATCGTTTAGTAATTTATTTTGACTAAAAATGATGTCTTGGTTGCTGCCTTCCCATTCTTTCTTGCCTTTGTGCAAGTATATAATATATTTACCTATCTCCATAACACTGTTCATGTCATGGGTCACCACCAGGGTTGTAATATTAAACTCTTTTGTTAAGTCCTCAATCAATTTATCAATCACTAAAGATGTCTGAGGATCTAGGCCTGAATTAGGCTCATCGCAAAATAAATATTTTGGTTCTAGCACTAATGCGCGCGCAAGTGCAACACGCTTTTTCATACCCCCACTTATTTCAGCTGGGTATTTTTCATTCACACCAGTCAATTGAACACGTGCTAATATTTTATTTACTTTAGCTAACTTTTCAGTTTCAGTTAAGTTGCTAAACATATCCAAGGGAAACTTCACATTTTCCTCCACTGTCATAGAGTCAAACAGGGCATTGCCTTGGAACAACATACCAATGCTATTTCTTAATTCCTTTTTTTGATCCTTTGATAGTGCAGAAAAGTCTTGGTTGTCGAATAAAACTTTCCCTTGATCTGCTTGTATTAAATCTACAATGCATTTCAATAAAACAGTTTTACCACTACCGCTTGCTCCAATGATTAAATTACAGATACCCGGTTTAAATTGAACGGACACATCGTCGATAATTGTTTTATCGCCAAAGGCTTTTCGGATATGTTGTATTTCGATCATGGTATATTATAAAGGGACTTGTAAAGATAAGAGATCTTCAAACTGATCTGCTCTACTAATTAGTTTTGCCTCACCGTTTTGATACAATACTTGTGCAGGTTTAAATCTTGCATTGTAATTGCTCGCCATCTCATAGCCATAAGCACCTGCGTTGTAAAAAACTAATAAGTCATCTTCCTCAATAGTAGGCAAGGTTCTGTCCCAAGCAAAAGTATCTGTTTCGCAGATATTGCCAACCACTGCATATTGTTGAGTTGGTTTTTCCGGATGGGTTATATTATCTATATGGTGGTAAGCATCGTAAAACATAGGACGAATCAAATGATTTAATCCTGTGTTAATACCTGCAAATTTTTGCCCACCTGATTCTTTTAACACATTCACTTTTGCAATAAAAAAGCCCGCCTCACTCACCATGTATTTTCCTGGTTCAAACCAAGCACTTAATTTACGACCAAATTTTTGCGATAAATTTTGTACAGCCTTATTTACTTCTACGCCAAGGTTTTCAATATCGGTCCCTTTTTCGCCAGGTTGATAAGCCACTTTGAATCCGCCACCAAAATCTAATACTTCTACTGTAGGAAAATGTGGTAATAATGTATCAAACACTTCTGCAGATTTTATAAATACAGCTACATCTTTAATTTCACTTCCAGTATGGATATGAAGTGTATGAATATTGATTTGAAATTTTTCTTGTAATTTTTTTAGTTCTTCTAATTGTCCAACTGGAATACCAAATTTACTCTTATCATGCCCTGTTGAAATCTTCAAATTACCACCTGCCATTACATCGGGTCTGATTCGGACGCCAATAGCTTTTGTTGATCCAAATTTTGCGCCAAATTTTTCTAAATTAGATAAGCTGTCAATATTCACATGCACGCCTAATTCAACTGCAGTGGCTATTTCATCAAATCCAACACTATTGCTAGTGTATAAAATATTCGTTGGAATAAAGCCAACGTGCAAAGCTAATTTTACTTCGTTGATAGAACTGCAATCAATATTACAACCCATATCCTTCACCACTTTTAAAATATGGATATTGGTTAATGCTTTACATGCATAGAAAAAGCGCGTTTGAGTAGCAGAAAAATGGGTCAATAAATTTTGATATTGCTGTTCAATTTTTTCTGCGTGGTACACATAAAGAGGTGTTCCAAATTTTTGCGCTGCAGCATTTAATTCTGCGTAGGAAAGGCTTGCATTCATGCTATAAAGATACGGCCAGAACATAGTTCTGGCCGTATCTTGGTTCAATATTTTTCGAAAAATCCAGGAAAGGAAAACTACTAATTGTTATCTACTGGATTTTCGGGTGCAAAATCTTCATCGTCTGTTTCAGGAGTAAAATCTCCAGTCTCTTCTTCTGTATTAGGTGTCTCTGCTTGTTCATTTTCTTCGGCAATGGCATCTGTTGTTTGCTCGAATACACTATTGTCTGTAAAGTCTTCTGGCTTAATCACTGTTGCCTCTACAATCTGATCTGCTAATACTTCTTTGATCTTAGGTAAGTCTTCTGTAGAATTGATACCAAAGTAATCCATGAAGTTTCTAGAAGTAGAATACACCAAAGGTTTACCAGGTAATAATTCGTTACGTCCACTTATTACAATCAATTCCTTTTCTAATAATTTTTGAATAGAATAGTCGCTGTTTACACCTCTAATCGCTTCCACTTCGCCTTTCGTAATTGGCTGCTTGTATGCAATGATTGCCAATGACTCCAATGCAGCATTAGAAAGACGCTTTAAGAACTTGTCGCCATTTAATTGAGCAATTGTCGTGTGGAAGGTAGGTTTCGTTAAAAACTGCCATCCGCCACCACTTTGCTTTAATTCAAAAGGGTAGAATTCTGTGCTGTATTTTTCTTGGATACCTTCTAAAGCAGCTTCAATTTGCTCAAGCGTAATGCGCTCTTCAAGGAATCCAAAGGCATTATTGATTAATTCAGTGATATCATTCGCATTTAATGCTTTATCACTTGCAAAAACCAAGGCTTCAATATGCGGAATGATTTGACTTATTTCCATAATTCTTTTGCTTATCCGTTTAATGCAGCAGCACCACTTACGATCTCTGTTAATTCAGTCGTAATTGCAGCTTGTCTTGCACGGTTATAAGATATTTTCAATGATTTCAACAATTCGTTTGCGTTCTCACTCGCTTTATCCATTGCAGTCATTCTAGCGCCATGCTCACTTGCATTGGCATCTAAAACAGCTTTGAATAATTGAGTGTTTAAAATTTTAGGCATCAATTCTGCCACCAAAGCTTCCTTCTGTGGTTCAAAAATGAAATCTGTTTTTTTAGTATTTACTTTCTTTTCCATTTTAGGAATTGGCAAGAAAGGCTCTGACTTGTACACTTGCGTTGCAGCGTTTTTGAATTCGCTATACACAATCTCAATTGCATCAAACTCCTTGTTTTCAAAGGCTTTCATCGCAGCCTTAGCAGCGGCTTGAACAGTCTCGAACTTTAAGTTTAAAAAGATATCTTTAAAATCTGCGTTTGTGTTATAACCCAATTTGCTTAAACTTTCGTATCCCTTTTTACCAATGTTCCAGATAGTTACATTTTGAGTAGGATATTTTTCTGCAATTGTCGCGCGTGTCATTTTTACTAAATTGGCATTGTAGCCACCACATAATCCACGATCAGAAGTCACTACAATAAACAACACATTGTTTACTGTGCGTTGCTCTGCAAGGGCCAAATTCATATCTCCCTCTAAACTACTAATGATATTGCTTAGCATATCTTGTAATTTACGAGCGTAAGGTCTCATTTGGGTAATGGCATCTTGTGCACGACGTAATTTTGCAGCACTCACCATCTTCATTGCTTTGGTGATTTGCTGTGTACTTTGGGTACTTTTAATTCTATTTCTAACTTCTTTTAATTGACCAGCCATAGTGCTTGTTTATTAGGCGAGCAAAGGTATCATTTTTTAGCCAATTTTCCCTTCAAACCCCTTCCAACTTAAATTTTTGATCCAATAGGCCTTAAAATCACCAATTCCACCCCAATTACTTATCTTTGAAGCCCCTTGATTAACAAGGACAAACACCCAATTTTAGCAAGAATATGTTGCAGATTATAAGTAAACTATTTGGCGGATCGAAAAGTGAGAAAGACGTCAAGAAAATACAGTATTTAGTTCCAGTCATCAATGGACATTTTGAGGCTTATAAAACCCTTAGCCATGACCAATTAAGGAACAAAACCGAGGAGTTTAAGTTTCGAATTAAAGAGCATTTAACCTCGATTGATCAGGTGATTGCCGAGGCTCAAAACAGAGCAGAGGCTTTGGATATCGCCGACTTACTGGGCAAAGACGCTATTTACCAAGAGATAGATAAGTTAAAAAAAGACCGCGACCAGGCTTTAGAACAAATTTTATGGACCATTTTACCTGAAGCTTTTGCGGTGGTAAAAGAAGCGGCGCGTCGTTTTACAGAAAATGAGGCTTTAACTGCTACGGCCACCGACCTAGACCGTGAGCTATCCGTGAAGAAAGAATATGTGACGATCCAGGGTGAGCAGTCTATTTTCCAGACCACTTGGAAAGCCGCAGGAACGCCGGTGCGTTGGAATATGGTACATTATGATGTACAGTTAATTGGAGGTATCGTATTGCATCAAGGTAAAATTGCCGAGATGTCTACGGGAGAAGGTAAAACCTTGGTGTCTACTTTGCCAGCATACTTGAATGCACTTGCAGGCGAAGGGGTGCATATTGTAACCGTGAATGATTATTTGGCGAAAAGAGATAGTGAGTGGAATGGTACTTTATTCGAGTGGTTGGGCATTACAGTAGATTGTATCGACAAGCATCAGCCAAATTCAGAAGATAGAAGAAAAGCTTATCGCGCAGGGATTACTTACGGAACAAACAATGAATTTGGATTTGATTATTTGAGAGACAATATGGTGCATACACCAAACGAAATGGTGCAACGTAAGCATCATTATGCGATGGTGGATGAGGTGGATAGTGTTTTAATTGATGATGCTCGTACGCCTTTGATTATCTCAGGCCCTATTGGACATCAAACAGGAGAGCAACAATATTTTCAATTGAAGCCAAGAATTGAGCAATTGGTAGAAGTGCAAAAGAAAGTTGCAAATCAATTTTTAATAGAAGCAAAGAAAAAAATTAGTGAAGGCAATGACGACCCTAAAGATGGCGGATTGGCTTTATACCGTGCATTCAGAGCATTACCTAAGAATGGCGCATTAATTAAATACTTAAGTGAGCCAGGTATTCGCGTGAAATTACAAAAGGCGGAAAACTATTATTTAGCAGACCAACAAAGAGAGATGCCGATAGTAGACGAAGCATTGTATTTCCACATTGACGAAAAAAATAATTCAGTTGAATTAACAGATAAAGGATTAGCATTGATCACTGGTGCAGGAGAAGATCCAAACTTCTTTTTATTACCAGATATCAGCGTTGCATTGAATGCAATTGATCTTGATACGAGCTTGGCACCTGAGCAAAAGATGCAACAAAAAGAAGCAATCATTTCTGAATACAGCATTAAAGCAGACCGTATTCATACTGTCAATCAATTATTAAAATCATACACTTTATTTGATAAGGATATTGAGTATGTGGTAATAGATGGTCAAGTTAAAATTGTAGATGAGCAAACAGGTCGTATCATGGAAGGTCGTCGTTATTCAGACGGCTTGCACCAAGCGATTGAAGCGAAAGAAAATGTAAAAATCGAAGCGGCTACACAGACCTATGCAACCATTACATTGCAGAACTTCTTTAGAATGTACCACAAATTAGGCGGTATGACTGGTACGGCAGAAACTGAAGCATCAGAGTTCTGGAGTATTTACAAATTAGATGTGGTTTCTATTCCAACAAATATTCCTGCTGTTCGAAAAGATGAGCAAGATTTAGTATTCAAAACAAAGCGTGAAAAATTTGGCGCTGTGATTGAATCCATCGAAGCATTAAGGGCAGAAGGAAGACCTGTTTTAGTAGGTACTACTTCAGTAGAAGTGAGTGAGCTGTTGAGTAGAATGTTGCGTCAAAAAAATATTCCACACAATGTATTGAATGCAAAGCAACATGCGCGAGAAGCACAGGTAGTTGCTGAAGCTGGTTTAACGGGTGCAGTAACTATTGCGACCAACATGGCTGGCCGTGGAACAGATATCAAATTAAGCCCCGAAGTAAAAGCGGTAGGCGGTTTAGCAATATTAGGCACAGAACGTCATGACTCTCGTCGTGTAGACAGACAGTTAAGAGGTCGTGCGGGAAGACAAGGTGATCCAGGTTCTTCTCAGTTCTTTGTTTCTTTAGAAGATGACTTAATGCGTATGTTCGGTAGTGAGCGTATTGCTAAAGTGATGGACTTTGCTGGATACAAAGAAGGTGAAGTAATTCAACATAGCATGATCACTAAATCAATCGAACGCGCGCAGAAAAAAGTAGAAGAAAATAACTTTGGTGTTAGAAAGCGCTTGTTAGAATATGATGATGTAATGAACAAGCAAAGAACAGTGATTTACAAAAAACGTAATCATGCTTTGTTTGGAGAGCGTTTGGCGTTAGATGTAGACAATGCTTTTTACCAAGTAATTGAAAACTTAACTTTTGCGCACAAAACATCGAATGATTTTGATGCATTGAGACTGGCATTGATTGTTCAAGTTGGTTTAGATACTCAAATCACGAAAGAACAATTTGCTGCTCAAAAAGAAAATGATTTAGCAGAGTTATTATACCAAGAAGCAATTGCGCATTACGAGTACAAGAAAAAAGACATGATGCAAAACAGCATCCCTGTCTTTAAAAATATCAGAACACAGGAAGGAAAGCATATCGAAAATGTGATTGTGCCGGTGAGTGATGGCAAAATGGTATTTAATGTACTAGTGAATCTAGACAAGAATATTGAAACAAATGGCGCTACATTGGCAACTGAATTTGAAAAGTCAATTGCATTAAGTTTGATTGATGATGCATGGAAAGAACATTTACGTGCAATGGATGACTTGAAACAATCTGTTCAAACTGCTACTTACGAACAAAAAGATCCGTTGGTAATTTACAAAATGGAAGCGTTTGAATTATTCAGAAAAATGGATGTAGAAATAAACTATAAGATGGTTCAATTTTTATGTCATGCACATATTCCTTCTGAAGCAAGAGAGGTAAAAGAAGGACGTCAACAAAAAACAGATTTGAGCAAGTTGAGTGCCAATAGAACAGAAGATGGTACGCCAACAGAAAACGAATACCATGACCCATCTACGCCAAAGCAAGCGCCTATCACGGTAGGTCCAAAGATTGGTCGAAATGATCCTTGCCCTTGTGGAAGTGGAAAAAAATACAAAGCATGTCACGGTAAGGACGTGGCTTAAAAATAATTTTATGTTGCCAGTTAATCAATATATCGACCATACAATTTTGAAGCCAACTTGTTTGGTATCAGATATTCAAAAGGTTTGTGAAGAAGCAAAGCAACATGCATTTGCTGCAGTATGTGTGCCTCCAAATTTCGTAAAATTAGCAAAGGAATTAACTGCTGGTTCAAATGTGAAAGTAGCTACAGTGATTGGCTTCCCTTTTGGTTATTGTGCCACTGAAGCAAAGATTGCAGAAATTATATTAGCCATGGTGGATGGTGCGGACGAATTAGATGTAGTCGCAAATATCTCGGCAATTAAAAATGGAGATTGGATGGCAATTGCAGATGAGATCAACCATATTATGCCGGTGATTCGTTCAAAAGGCAAAGTAGTTAAAATTATTATAGAGTCAGGTGTATTGACAGACGAAGAAATTATAAAATGTTGTGACATCTATGGTATCGCAGGGATTGATTATTTAAAAACATCTACTGGCTATGCCGAAAAAGGAGCTAGTATCGAAGCGGTTAAATTATTCAGAAAATATTTGCCAGAAAATGTGCAAATAAAAGCTTCTGGTGGTATTCGAGATTACGAAACCACGAAGGCAATGATTCAAGCTGGTGCCACTCGTATTGGTTGTAGCGCAGGAGTAGCGATTGTTACTGGCGCGCAGATTGATCAAACAAAAAGTAATTACTAATTTATGTTACTAGAGAAAATTAAAACCTTAGCAGCGCAATATCAAAAAGAGAACATTGCAATCAGAAGACATTTGCATGCACATCCTGAATTGAGTTACCAAGAATTTGAAACTAGTAAATATGTTCAAGCGCAATTAACAGCGATTGGAATTCCATTTACTGTGATTGCGACAACAGGGGTTTTAGGAATTATTGAAGGAAAAAATCCAAGTAAGCGTGTGATTGCATTGCGTGCCGATATGGATGCTCTTCCAATTGTTGAAGAAAATAATATCGATTATAAATCGACCAATGAAGGGGTGATGCATGCATGCGGCCATGATGTACACACCACTATTTTATTGGGTGCAGCAAAAGTGTTATGGACATTAAAAGAGGAATTTGAAGGAACGATTAAATTATTATTTCAACCAGGTGAAGAAAAAAATCCAGGTGGTGCAAGCTATATGATTCGTGATGGTGCATTGGAAAATCCAAAGCCACAAGGTATTGTAGGATTGCATGTGCATCCGGGTTTGAACGAAGGGAAATTAAGTTTTAGAAAGGGGCGTGTGATGGCAAGCGCCGATGAATTGTACATTAGTATCAAAGGTCCAGGTGGACATGCTGCTACGCCACATCAAACAGTAGATACCATTTTAGTAGCGGCACAATTAATTCAAAGTTTGCAAACGATTATTTCTAGAAATAGAAATCCTCAAAATCCTTCTGTATTATCTATCTGCTCAATTCATGGCGGAAATACAACCAATGTCATTCCTAGTGAAGTGAAATTGATGGGAACTTTTAGAGCGATGGATGAGTCATGGCGTTTTCAAGCACATGAATTAATGTTACAACAAGCCAAGGGGTTAGCAATAGCTACAGGAGCCGAGATTGATTTTAGAGTGGATGTTGGTTATCCTACTGTCGACAATGAGCCATTGATTACAGAAGCTGCCTGGAGATTGGCAGACCAATATATGGGCGCAGAAAATGTAGAAGAGACCGAAAAAAGGATGGGCGCAGAGGATTTTGGATACTATTCTCAAGTGATCCCTGGTTGTTTTTTCCGTTTAGGCGTAAGAAACGAGCAAGAAGGAATCATTCATAATGTACATACACCACATTTTAATATAGATGAAGCTGCAATTGAACAAGGTGTGGGCATGATGGCCTGGCTGGGGGTTCAACTACACGCTTAAGCCACTATTTTAAAATTCCTTAGCTTTGTGGGGTATATAAACTAACATTCGTTTTAAATCAAATACATGGCAGACACTACCAATAAAGAAAATTTAAGAAGAGAACAAGCGCTTGAATACCATGCTGGTGGAAGACCTGGTAAAATAGAAGTGGTACCAACCAAAGAGGCAAAAACCCAAAAGGATTTATCCCTTGCGTATAGTCCGGGTGTCGCTATTCCTTGTACAGAAATTAAAAACAACCCTTCTGATGTATATAAGTATACAGCAAAAGGAAATTTAGTGGGTGTAATTACAAATGGTACTGCTGTTTTAGGCTTAGGTAATATTGGTCCATTAGCGAGTAAACCAGTGATGGAAGGAAAGGGGGTATTATTCAAAATATTTGCAGACATTGATGTGTTTGATATTGAGATCAACGAAACGGATCCAGAGAAATTTGTACAAATTGTAAAATCATTAGAGCCCACTTTTGGAGGGATCAATTTGGAAGATATTAAAGCACCAGAATGTTTTTACATTGAACAGCGATTAAGAGAGGAGATGAATATTCCTGTAATGCATGACGATCAACATGGAACTGCAATAATTAGTAGTGCCGCTTTGTTGAATGCATTAGAATTACAAAAAAAGAAAATTGATAAAGCTAGGTTTGTGGTGAATGGTGCTGGTGCCGCGGCAATGGCATGTATTAAATTATATGTTGCATTGGGTGCTCGATATGAGAACTTTACTTTGTTTGATAAAGATGGTGTATTGCATCAAGGCAGAACGGATTTAGGAGAGGATAGAAAGCCATTTGCAATCAAGTCGGATAAAATGACTTTGCCAGAAGCGATTAAATCTGCCGATGTGTTTTTGGGATTGAGCGTAGGCAATGTGGTTACAAAGGAGATGATTGTATCTATGCCAAAGAATCCTATTGTTTTTGCATTGGCGAATCCTGATCCTGAAATTGGATATGAAGATGCAACTTCTGTAAGAAAGGATATTATCATGGCAACGGGCAGAACCGATTATCCGAATCAAGTAAATAATGTATTAGGTTTCCCTTATATCTTTAGAGGCGCATTGGATGTACGTGCATCTGCAATTAATGAGGCAATGAAGTTAGCTGCTGTAAAAGCATTGGCAGAACTAGCTAAAACAGCTGTGCCGGATTTAGTGAACATGGCATACAATCAATCAAACCTTTCATTTGGTCCAGAATATATTATTCCAAAGCCATTAGACCCAAGGTTGTTAAGTACGGTAGCGCCTGCAGTTGCGAAAGCGGCTGTTGCTTCTGGTGTAGCGCAATTACAAATTACCAATTGGGCAGAATATGAATTGCAATTAAATAAGCGTCTTGGTTTAGACAATCAAATGATGCGTTTAATTAGTAATAAAGCTCGACGTGATCCAAAGCGTTTGGTTTTTGCTGACGCAGAAAACACTAAAGTATTGAAAGCGGCTAGTATTGTGTACGATGATGGAATTGCTTATCCAATCTTATTGGGTAACGAAACTAGAATCAAAAATATCGCAGCAGCAAATAATATTGACATTGACGATTTACCAATCATTGATGTTAGAAGCGACGAGATGGAAGCGAAGCGTGAATTCTTTGGTTCATTGTTATTCCAAAAAAGACAACGTAAAGGAATTAATAAATATGAGAGTTTGAAGTTAATGCGCACTCAAAATTATTTTGGTGCCATGATGGTAGAAACTGGAGAAGCAGATTCAATGTTATCTGGTTTGACTCGTAATTATGCAGACGGCATCAAACCAGCCTTGCAAATTATTGGTGTAGACGAAGGGGTGAAAAAGATTGCAGGGATGTATATTCTTTTAACTAAAAAAGGTCCTTTATTCTTGGCGGATACCACTGTAAATGTGAGTCCTACAGCCGAGGAATTAGCAGACATTACATTATTAGTTGCAAAGGAAGTACGTAATTTCAATATGGAGCCAAGAGTAGCCATGTTGAGTTATTCTAATTTTGGAAGTAGTGATACGCCAGAAGCTAAGATGGTCGCAGAAGCAACAAGAATTGTAAAGCAAAAGAATCCATCTCTAATTGTAGATGGGGAGATGCAAGGGATGCTTGCTTTTAATAAAGAGATATTAAAGGAAAACTATCCATTCAGTGATTTAGTAGATGCAGATGTGAATGTCTTAATCTTCCCTAATTTAACAGCGGGTAATATCGCCTACCATTTATTAAAAGAAATAGGGGGCATAGATGTCATTGGTCCAGTTTTATTAGGTATGAAAAAACCTGTGAACGTGTTACAATTAGGATCTAGTGTCCGTAATATTATTAATATGGCTACAGTGGCTGTAGTGGATGCGCAACTGAAAACAAGAATTGATACAGCGGTGGAAGTGGAAAGAACAAGTTGGTGGAAGAAATTGAAGAAGAAAAAGAAATAGAATTTATAAAACATATCCATGAATTTTTTCACCCTTTTTGGCAAGTATTTGCTCATGCTCAAAGGCATGTTTACTGCAACCGAAAACAAAAGAATGTTTTGGAAGGAGTATATTAGGCAATGCGTGGATATTGGTATTGGTTCCTTGCCGATTGTGGTGATTATCTCTTTTTTCTTAGGTGCAGTTACCACAGTACAAACTGCATCACAATTAGTAAGTCCTCTGGTTCCTTTGGCGACCATAGGTATCGTAGTTAGAGATAGTATTTTATTGGAATTTGCACCCACTTTTTTAAGTATTGTTTTAGCCGGTGTAGTTGGAAGTAAAATTGCAAGTGAACTAGGCAATATGCGTGTTAGCGAGCAGATAGATGCCTTGGAAATTATGGGTGTAAACACAAAGAGCTATTTAATTCTTCCTAAGATTTTAGGAGCGATTACAACTGTTCCTTTATTGGTTGGTATTTCTGCAGTGATTGGTATATGGGGAGGGTATTTAGTGGGTAGCTGGACCAATGTAGTTCCAGCAGAAATTTTCATCACTGGCATCCGAAAAGGCTTCATGATTAATTATGTTCTAATTGGTTTTTATAAGTCCTTTATTTTTGCCATTATTATTAGTACTGTTCCTGCATTTTATGGCTATTATGTAAAAGGAGGTGCACTAGAAATTGGGAAAGCAGGCACCAAGTCTGTTGTAGTAAGTTGTATCCTAATTTTAATTGCAGACTATATCGTTGCAGCCATCGCTTTATAGTTGTAACTTTAGTTCAAATTTCAACGAATGAAAATAAGTTTTCACGGAGCTGCACGTACAGTGACTGGTTCAAAACATTTAGTACAATTAGCCCACGGCGAAACATTTTTATTAGACTGCGGCTTGTTTCAAGGACTAGGGAGAGATACCGATGCTTACAATGCTAGTTTTGGATTTGATGCTAAGACTTTAGATTATGTTATTCTTTCGCACGCTCATATAGATCATACAGGCTTATTACCAAAACTAGCTTCAGAAGGCTTTAATGGGAAAATATATTGCACCCCCGCTACAAAAGCATTAACTGAAATTTTATTAGAGGATTCTGCAATGATTCAAAGGGATGACGCTAAGTATAAAAATAAGAGATTAACAAGAGAAGGTATGCCATTGGTAGAACCTTTATATACCATGGATGATGTGAATTTAGTTTTGCCCATGATGCAATCTGTTGAATATGAAAAACCCTATAAAATTTCTGAACATGTAGAGTTAATGTACACGGATGCTGGACATATTATTGGCAGTGCTGCAGTGAATTTAACGATCAAAGAAAATAAAGAAACTAAAACACTTACTTTCAGCGGTGATGTTGGTAGGTATAGAGATATGATTTTAAGGTCACCTGCTAAATTTCCGCCGGCTGATTTTATCATTATTGAAAGTACCTATGGTGATAAATTACATGATTTAGTACATTCTACCCCCGACGATCTATTAAAATGGATTGAAGATACTTGTGTAGAGCAAAAAGGAAATTTAATTATTCCAGCTTTTAGTGTTGGAAGAACTCAAGAAATTTTATTTGAATTGAATCAGCTTTCTTTAGAGAAAAGATTGCCTCACATACCAATCTATGTTGATAGTCCATTGAGTATTGAAGCAACCGAAATGCTGAAAAAATTTCCAAAGTATTATAATAAAAAAATCCAAAGAATATTGGAGGTAGATGATGATCCGTTTGATTTTGAAGGATTGAGGTATATAAAGACGGTGGAAGAGAGTAAGGCATTGAATGAGGACATGCATCCTAAAGTGATTATCTCAGCTTCTGGCATGGCTGATGCAGGTAGGGTGAAGCACCATATCAAAAACAATATTGGCGGCGAGAAAAACACTATTTTAATGGTTGGTTATTGTGAACCACGTTCATTAGGAGGCCGATTAATGAATGGCGCAAAAGAAGTACGCATCTATGGAGAACCTTTTGAAGTAAGAAGTAAAATTGGTTCCATCAAAAGCATGAGTGCGCATGGAGATTACGAGGATCTAATGCAATTTTTAGCTTGTCAAAATCCACTCGCGGTAAAGCAGGTGTATATTGTACACGGTGAGCCAGAAGTGCAAGGTCATTTTGCCGAGAGGCTAAGAAAGAAAGGATTCAAAGACGTGATTGTACCTGAATTGCATGAAACGCATGAACTGAAGTAATTTGTTCTTAAGTTCCTTGTGCGCATACCCAAGGTTGTCTTTTTTAAAAAAGACTTTGAGGCGTAAATATTTGATAAGCTTGTGGCGCGCAGGGGTTATTTGATTGTAAAAAGTTTTTTGCTACAGTGTGCGCTTGCATCCTATGATCATTGATTCTTGTTCCTGCAATTTCTTGAATCTCATTGCTATTTAAATTTTCAGCAACCCATGCTTTTGCTAAAGCCTCATCTAGGATAGTGGGCATGCGTTTTTTTACATTATGTATTTTAGCCATGAATTCATTTGCTTCGGTTGTGATAATGCCAAAGCTATTTTTAGTTTCTCCAGTTGAATAATCTGTCCAGGTATTCCAGACGCCAGCCATATAAAATAATTCCTGCTCTTTTAATTTTATACAGTGTGGGAATTTCTCTTTATTTACTTCCTGCCATTCAAAAAAGTGAGATGCTAAGACAAGGCATCTATTCGTATGAACTAATGCTTGTGCGACTTTATTTTGTAAAATCCCTTCTGATTTAATATTAAGGGTGGTATATTTTTTTCTGGATTCATTGAGTTCTTTTTGATTCCTCACCCAATTGGGTATGAGTTCCCAATGCATTAAGCCTGGCCTCAAGATAATCTCTGTTCCTCGCGTTTCGTTAAAGATAACTGGCCATTGTTGGTAGCTAAAGCCAGACTGAGCAGGTAGTTCAATTGGGTCGAGCTCAATATTTTTGTCGCCTATTTTAATCTTTTGCTTTTTGGGTACTTTGACCCCTACCACGTAACACATATCTTAAATTATAGTACAAAGATAAATTAAAATTAGGCGCTTAAAAACTAGCTAAAATGGGTAAATTTGAGCAAATAGCATTTTTTATGGCTAGTATCAAGCACCTTTTTTTATCAACTACGCTTTGCGTCTATGCAATTGTTGCTCAAGCTCAAACCAGTACTTTAATTACGAATATTCAGTTGATTGATGGCACAGGGAAGCCAGCATTTAAATCAGCTGTTAGATTAGTAGGTCAAAAAATTGTGGCGATAGGGCTTTTAAAACCTGAAAAAACAGATAATGTAGTAGATGGTAAAGGGAAAATTTTAGCACCAGGATTTATTGATTCGCATAGCCATCATTTTGGGGATTTAAATAAAAATCGCGGTGGTTTATCAACATCAAGTCAGGGGATTACAACCATTGTCATTGGACAAGACGGGAATGGTTATCCAATGGATAGTCTAACTCAATGGATGAAAGAAAATCCTGTGGTTTCGAATGTGGCTTCCTATACTGGTCAGTCTAGTTTAAGAGAAATTGCATTGGGGGAGAATGATTTGTATAGAACTGCAACGCCTGTAGAAATAGAAAAAATGAAATCGATCCTTGCTACAGAATTAGAGAAAGGCTCATTTGGATTGTCAACAGGTTTAGAATATGAAGCTTCTTTTTATTCAAGTAAACAAGAAGTAATTGATCTTGCAAAAGTGACAGCAGCACATAATGGCTTGTATACAAGCCATATTAGAAGCGAGGACTTGCATATGGATGAAGCGATTGAAGAGATTATTGAAATTGGGAGACAGACAAAAATGCCTGTTCAAGTTTCACATATCAAGATTGCTAATAAATTAAATTGGGGCACTGCAAATAAAATATTGGATAAATTAAATCAAGCTAGGGCATCGGGCATTAATATCACAGCAGATGTTTATCCTTACACTTATTGGAATTCAACATTAAGGGTTTTATTTCCAGGCAAGGATTTTGACAATTTAGCAAGTGCTCAAATGGCGACTAAACAATTGTTTGATCCGAACGAATCTGTTTTGGTTCAGTTTGCGCCCAATCCATCTTATGTCGGCAAGACAATCACTGCAATTGGTGTTGAAAGAAGTGAAACACCAGCTCAAGCTCTGATGAGTTTAATCAAAATTGCAGAAGAATTCAAAAAGGCGCATCCAAATTATGCAGGAAGTATAGAAGCAATTGCGGGAAAAGCAATGAGTGAGGAAGATGTAAAAGTCTTTCTAGCTTGGCCAGAAGCAATTATTTGTTCTGATGGAAATGCGGGAGGTCACCCAAGAGGATACGGTGCTTTTACAAGAGTATTGGGTAAATATGTTAGAGAAGAAAAATTAATGCCATTCGAAAAAGCAATTCATAAAATGACAGGTCAGTCTGCAGCTTTCTTTGGATTTAAAAATAGAGGAACCGTTGCAGTTGGCAATTATGCAGATTTGGTTTTATTGGATCCTGTAACTGTAGTAGATCAAGCTAATCTTAAAAATAGCAAAGCTTTATCTACAGGGATTGAAATGGTTTGGGTAAATGGTGAATTGGTTTATCAGTCAATGAAATCTACTGGTAAACAACCTGGTGTTTTGATTAAAAGAAAATAAGTAGTAAAAATAGAAAGAATGAAAAATGCGATTGTATTAACGGATGGTTTATTGATGACCTCGGATGCGAAAACAGCACATGGATTGATAAGAGGTACAGAGCGATTTGATATCATTGCTGTGGTTGATTGCGAAGCAACTGCCGGGAAAGATGCAGGTGAATTATTAGATGGTAACAATAGAGGCATACCTGTATTCGCTACAATGGAGACGGCTATGCAACAAATAAAGGAAGTGAATTACTTAATAATAGGTGTGGCAACTGTTGGTGGTGTTTTACCGGCTAATATGTTATCCTTAATTTATGACGCCGTTAAAAAAGGGATATCTATAGTGAATGGCTTACATGAGTATTTAAATGACAAAGCAGATTTAGTAGCCTTGGCTTTAAATACAGGGGCGCAACTAATTGATGTTCGCAAACCTAAATCAAGAGCTGATTTACATTTTTGGGATGGCGCTATTTTCAATGTCACTGCGCCAATCATTGCAGTAATTGGCATGGATTGCGCAATGGGAAAAAGAACAACAGCTCGTATGTTAAAACAAGCTTGTGTAGCAGAAGGTTTGAAAGCAGAAATGATTTATACAGGACAAACAGGATGGTTACAAGGGGGGCAATATGGCTTCATCTTTGATTCAACCTTGAATGATTTTGTTTCAGGTGAATTAGAACATGCTATTGTAAGTTGTTGGAAAGAAACAAATCCGTCTATGATCTTTTTAGAAGGGCAATCATCATTAAGAAATCCAAGTGGCCCTTGTGGTCTTGAATTATTAATATCAGGAAATGCGAAGCATGTTGTTTTGATATTCGCACCTAAACGTAAATATTTCGACAATGAAGCGCATTGGGGCGAGATACCATCGGTCGCTTCGGAAATAGAAATTATTGAGAAGCTTGGATCAAAAGTAATTGCTGTTGCTGTGAATACAGAGCATTGCACTACAGAAGAAGCTTATACATATCAAAAAGAATATGCAGCTATTTTAAACCTCCCTGTTTTGTTACCAATTCAAGAAGGAGTAGCGCCAATTATGCCAGTGCTTAAAGCTTTAATGAATTCATAACATGAAAATAGTAGCAGTAAGAGCGTACATTCAAAAAATGGCTTTAAAAAAGCCTTATACCATCGCGTACAATACCTTCTCGGATGTAAGTTTAGGTTTTCTTGAAATTGAATTGGCCAATGGTCTAGTTGGTATTGGTTCTGCAAGTCCAGCCGAGGAAGTGGTAGGTGAAACAACAGAACAAACAGTATTAAATTTAAATACAGAATTTGTTGCCAATTTTGTTGGAAGAGATATTCGTCATTTTCAACAAATCATTTTTGAAACCAATTTGCATTTTCCAAATTTGCCGGGAACAGTTGCTGCAATTGATATTGCTTTGCATGATGCATTTGGCAAATTCATCGGGGTATCGGTCGCTTCCTATTATGGCCAAAAAATGAATGCATTGCCAACCTCAATGACGATTGGGATTAAAGGGGTAGATGAAACGCTTGAGGAAGCCAAAGAATATGCAGCAATGGGTTTTAAAGTTTTTAAGGTAAAAACTGGAATGGATGTAAAGGAAGATATTGAGCGCATTGATGCTTTGTATAAAACAATGGGAGCGGGTTACACAATCAGAGTGGACGCAAATCAAGGCTATGATTTAAATGCCTTGAATTTATTTTTAAAAGCCACAGCTGACTATCCTTTAGAATTGATTGAACAGCCATTGCCAGTTGGACAAGAAAATGCATTACTGGCTTTTTCTACTGCTGATAGAAAAATTTTAACAGCGGATGAATCTTTGAAAGATCCAAAAGCTGCATTGAATTTTGCAGGTGACGATAAGCCTTTTGGTATTTTTAATATTAAGTTAATGAAATGCGGAGGATTAGTTGGCGCCAAAGAAATTGCCACGATTGCTCAAAACGCAGGAATCAATTTATTTTGGGGTTGCAATGATGAAAGTATCATTAGTATTACCGCAGCACTCCATATAGCTTATGCTTGTCCGAATACAAAATATATTGACTTAGATGGAAGCTTTGACTTAATGGAAGATCTAGTGACTGGTGGATTTGATGTAAGAGAGGGTTGTTTAGTTATTAATAATGATCCAGGTTTTGGTTTTACTAAAATTTAAAAAATAAAACGTGCAGGAAACTTCTACAAATAGTTTGCAACCAAAATTAGGATTAAGAGCTGCAAGTTTTTTAGTAATCAGTGTGATTATTGGATCGGGTGTATTTAAAAAAATTGCACCAATGGCAGAACAATTGGGATCTCCTTGGTTGATTCTACTTTGTTGGTTGCTTGCGGGTATAGTTAGTTTAGCAGGCGCCTTGTGTACGGCAGAGTTGGTTAGCATGTATCCGAACTCAGGTGGCGAGTATAATTACTTTCAAAAAATTTATGGACGATTTTTTTCTTTCTTATATGGATGGGCAAGTTTTGCTGTGATCAAGACAGCTTCAATTAGCGCATTGGCGTATATTTTTGCGCAGTCTTTAAATAGTTTATTCCCTCTGCCAGCCCTTGATTCAGATGCTACATTTTTAGGGCTACATCTATTTGAAAATTTGTCAATTAAGTTATTGGCTTCCTTGCTAATTCTATTGTTAACCTTGCTTAACTATAGAGGGGTTCAATTTGCAGAAAAATTAAGTAGTGTTTTAACTTATGCGATGCTAATTGCGATAGCATTCTTTTTGATTGTGGGATTGAATGCTGAGAATGGATCAATTTCTAATCTCACAAGTTCAACTAAAGGGACGACCACAGACTTGAATGGATGGACTTTGATGAAAGCGATGTTCTTGGCTAGTTTAGGGGCATTTTGGGGCTATGATGGTTGGAATAATATTGCTTTTATAGGAGAAGAAATAAAAAATCCTAAACGAAACCTACCATTGGCTTTAGGCTTAGGTACGTTAAGTGTGATGGCGGTTTATGTGTTAATTAATTTTGTGTTTTTATATGTAATGCCAATTGACTATTTCATTCAATTAAATGACACGCCCAATAAAATTGCAGCTGTTGAAGTTGCTGGACAAATTAGTGGCACTATAGGCATGGTTTTAGTGGCATGTTTAATCTTAGTCACTACATTAAACTCAACGAATAGTAGCATATTAATGTCGGCAAGAATGCTATATGCGATGGCTAGGGATAAAACATTTTTTAAGCAAGCGGAATCTGTACATCCAAAATACAACACACCGGACAAAGCATTGTTTATTCAAGCTATTTGGGCAATCCTTTTGGTCTTCTCCGGAAGCTTTGATCAATTAACGGACATGCTTGTGTTTGCAGCATTTCTTTTTTACGCAGCTACTGCAGTTGGTTTAATGTATTTACGTTTTAAAGCGCCTAGTCAAGAAAGAGGGTATAAAGTGATTGGTTACCCTGTTGTACCTATCCTGTTTTTATTTTTTTGTATTACAATATGTGTAATGACCATACTTAATCAACCTTTTGAAGCCATAATGGGAATAGTGCTTATTGCTTCAGGTTTGCCAGTGTATTTTTGGTTAGGAAGAAAGTAGTCGCTATTTTTTAGTTTTTATCGGCTGGTTAAATTTCATAGTAATTGCTTCTAAATTAGTTTCCAAGTATTTAAGATAGCTTGCTGCTATAGGTGAGAGTTTCTTTTCCTTCAGCCAAATTAATCGCCAAGCAGTTTTTATGGGAAGACCAATGGCAGGTATGATTTTGAGATCACCTCTTTCAATTTCATTCCTACTACCAATCAATGGCATTATGGATATGCCTAATCCTGCAATTACGGCCTGTTTTACTGCTTCATTTGAAGTTAATTCAAGTTTCTTTCTCGGCCGAATTTTTAATTTCTTAAAAAATTTATCCATTACCTCATTCGTGTCTGAGCCAATTTCTCTAAATATGATTGAAGTTTTTTCTAAAATTTGATCGATTGGTTTTTTGACATCAATTTCTTTATTACCAAATAGATAAAGTGTATTTTCAATCAACTTATATTGCGCCACATTTATATTCTCAGGCATATCGGATACAAGTGCAAAATCAATTTCATTTTCGGCTAAGCTTTTTAAAACTTTTGACTTATTCGTCACATCCATCGTTAAATCAATCTTTTCGTTTTCTTTTAAAAAACTGTTCAAGAAAAAGGGCATGATGTATTTGCCTGTTGAAATGATTGAAATTTTTAAATGACCAGCTAATTTGTTCTTATAATTTTGAGAAGTATAATTTATATTGTCAACTTCGTTGATGATACTTTCTGCTGCTTTTGCAATTTCTTTACCGAGCCCTGTTACATGTATTTTCTTTTGAATGACTTCGATCAGCGGGTATTCAAATTGTTGCTGAAAATTTTTCAATTGTATGGACAAAGCAGGTTGAGTTAGATTCAATTCATTTGCTGCTTTTGTAATACTTAGGGTTTGGGTGATTTTAAGGTATATCCTTAATTGGTTTAAAGTATAATTCATAAATAAAATTAATCAATATCATTAAATTAATAAATAAAATTTATTAATAATAAGACCGAAATTTGTAGTTCTCGAAGACGGAATCAAATCATTAAAGCGGCCTCAACCCTGAATTCTATGAAAAATATATATGAAATAGACCTGGTTAATAGTTTATTCTCTAAGGAAGAGGCAACTGAACTCATTCTTGGTCTGATTGACTATAAGATTGACGTTCATTCAAGAAAAATTTTTTCAAACCAAGTTAAGTTTGGTGAGGAAGATGAAGATTCTAAGTATAGACTAGAAAAGTTAACGGCATCCAGGGAGGCCATTAAAGAGCTGTTGGATGATACTACCAGTAGTCATTTTAAATTATCGGCACAATTGAAAATTGAACCAAAAGGCAGGAATAATTAATTAATTTTTATGATTCATCAAGACATTTCTATAGCGGCAGATGTTTTAAAAAGTGGAGGTCTAATCGGCTTTCCTACTGAAACTGTCTATGGATTGGCGGCAAATGCTTTGAATGAATTTGCAATAGATAAAATATATAAACTAAAGAACAGACCTTCGTCTAATCCCTTAATTGTACATACGCACTCATTAGAAGAGGCGACGAAATATGTGACACATATTCCTCCAGCTGCATTTAAACTTGCTAAGGCTTTTTGGCCTGGACCACTGACTTTATTGTTGCCAAAAAACAATCTCATTTCACATGCTGTAACGGCTGGAAGTCATTTGGTTGCAATAAGAATACCCCAACATCCTTTAGCATTAAATTTATTACGCAGTATAGATTTCCCATTAGTTGCACCAAGTGCAAATCCTTACACTAGAATTAGTCCTACTTCGGCTCAGATGGTAGACGATTATTTTGGAGAGGACTTGCCATGTATTTTAGATGGAGGGGATTGTGAAAAAGGGATAGAATCAACTATCGTTGGCTTTGATGGTAATACCACTATTGTTTATAGACAAGGGGCAATTAGTATTGATGCAATTGAATTCATTGTTGGTAAAACAAAAGTTTTAGCAACAGTAAGAGAAAGAGTAACTACGCCTGGTATGGCTCCGATGCACTATGCGCCAAGAACTAAATTTATTATAGTAGAGGATGTATTAGAGTTCATAAATGATAACCCATATAGTAAAATTGGTTTTTTAGGAATGGGAGAAAAACAAATAGACCACCCAAATCTTGTGGTTGTATCATTGACTTTATCAAATGATTTAGAAGAGGCGAGTATGAATTTATATCAGTCCATGTATTATATGGATACTTTGAATCTAGATTATATTGTTATCAAAAAATTTCCTGAAGTTGGTATTGGTAAGTCTTTAAACGATCGGATTACTAGAGCTTCATACGAGCCTGAGTTACAGGCTATATAAAAGAAATGGCCGAGTTCTACTCAGCCATTTCTTTTAAATGAATATAATTTAATGCAATTAAATTAACCTAACTTAACTTAACCCTTCTATTTCATCGATTAGATCATCGGCAGATTCTCCTTCAGTACCAATACCAAGTGCTTTAAATTCCCATCCTCCATTTTGTCTAGACAATCTACACATAATAACTGCTGTATGGTCTCCAATAGAGTTTAATTCATATTTACACATTTCCTTGCCTGTATCTGCGTTTACCAATCTTGCAACACAATTATTTATTTCTTCGAAACTTTGTCCACTAAAAGAGGTAATAGTATACACTAGTGAATGTACATCATCGCTCAATTCTTTTAGATTTACATTTATTACTTCATCATCCCCATCGCCATCGCCTGTTAAGTTATCTCCAAGGTGTTCGACAGATTCATCTTCGCTAATTAAATTTCCAAAATCAATCACTTCAATAACTTCATTCTCTGCATCCAACAAAACACAAGATGCATCTAAGTCAACATCATCATCTTCGTCTGCAGGGTCCCATCCAATACCCATGTATACTTTATTAATTAGTTCTGATTTAACTAAGTTGAAATTAAATTTTTGTTCTTTTTGTAAATTGATGCTCATGTAATTGATTTATAATGTAGTGGTTGATTTTTGAAAATCTTTTTCACTTATTAAATTTAGATATTATTTAAATATAATTAAAAATATATTTTAATTTTTTTATATAACTATATTGGCTTTATTCGGTTTAAACTAGATTTTATTCAACAATCTAAAATGTCTGCAATTTTTTGTATTAAAAATATACGATATATGTAAAAAAGGATTAATTTGTTCTTGATATTGTCAATTAAATTTAATTATCAACCTTAACAAATTAGAACATGGCTTCGGAAAATAACAGCAATAATACAACCGTTATAAATAGAACAGAAACTACTAAACTTAGATTTATTGATTTAGTATTTATTATTTTTTATACAGTAAGTTTTGTTTGTTTCTTACTTAATTTCATTGGTGTGATTCATTATTATGAGACCTACTTTACTGCAACATGGTTCGTATTCCCATTTATTATACAATTACTTGCAACAAGATTAATAACGTTAAAAGAGATCCTTTTCTCAAAATTCCCTTTAACGTTTAAGCCCTTATTAAGAAATATTTTACTTGTACAATTTGCAATTCAACATGCTGTCTTTTTTATTTTACAAGAATATCCAGCTATGGGCGCGCAAATTAGTAGCATGAAAATTCAATTTTTAATTAACAATGCCCTTTTAATAGTTTGGTCTTTTTATGCGATCTATCAAAAATTTACAACTAAAAAACCTGCAAAAGAGAACCAAAAGAAATAAATACAAGAACTTAAAGGCTTAATAATTTTTTAAAATATTGATAATCAATGTTTTAATATTAATCTTTGCTTGTTTTTTATTTTTTTAAAAAATATATATAAGGTAAATAATAAATTCTTTAAATTTATCATATTTCAAGTTGATAGATTATATTATTTTATAATATATAATTCCTTAGTTTAATTATAATTTTTTATAGATGAGGTTTTGTACTGAATGTGGAACTGGTTTGGATCAAGAAGCAAGTAAGGAATTATTTTGCTTTAATTGCGGAGCTAAATTGTCATTTGATGATGATATAGTTTCTGAGGAGAGTCCTGTACAAAAAACAAGTCCCACTCCATCTCTTCCAAAAGTGCCTCTTATGCCTCCAGGCGCTTCATCTATTAAAAAAGATGGTCCGACTTTGCCGAGGATACCTCAAATGCCTCCAATGCCAGGTCAGAAGGTAGAACAAGAAACTGCACAAGATATTGAATCAAAAGACTTGTCGTCAAAGAGACCTGATATTTTTCAAAACGGGCACGATTCATATGGTATCATACTTACTGATACCAGAAAAATAGCAAAACTTTGTAGGTCTACGTCAAATGATATTTTTAATATCATTAAGGACTACACATATAATTTAAGCAGGTTCGGTCATCAATATATTATTTTTGATTACGATTCTACAAGGTATCATAATCATGGTTGGGAGAATTGTGTAGATGAACTTTCTAAGTTTTATGATAAGCAATCTATAGTACCTGAATACCTTTTCATTATAGGCGGAGATGACATTATTCCAATGCCAGTATTCGACAATCTTTCAGATGTAGATGTACCAGATAGTGACTATGAATCTGATGTTCCTTATTCTTATTTACAATCAGATGGTATTGAATATGCTATTTGGGATGGTACATTGTACCAAGAAGAAGTTAAATTGTATGTTGGACGTTTACCATTTGGTGCAGACTTTGAAAAAAGCCATTTAACATCTTATTTCAATAAAGTTATACATGCACTAGAAAGTGATTTTAAAATAAGCAATTGCTTTAGTTTAAGCGCGCAAAGCTGGCAAGAAGCATCAGAGGAAGTATTAGATGGGTTGGAATTAAATCAAAAGTTCATTGATTTTTCACCTACTGTTACTTTAAACGATGTAGATGATATATTTGACACAGGCTCAGATATTTTATATTTTAACTTGCATGGTAGCGATGCATTTGAGCAGCCTCAGTTTTTTGGTGATTATGGATACAAGGCTATTTCCCCAGTTCAAATCTCTAATTTAGAAAAGTACAATATCATCATTACAGAAGCCTGTTATGGTGCAAAGTTTATAGGTTATAGGAGTCATGAATCGATGTTGTTGAATTCATTAAGTAAAAATACTTTAGCCTATATTGGTTCTTCAAGAATTGCATTTGGTTCGTCTGATAGATATATAGCTTCTGCAGATGTAATTGCTCAATCTGTGTTACGTTCCTTATCAAGTGGGTGTTCATTGGGTTATGCATTAAGTAGGGCTAGGATAAATAGTTTAGAAATTTCTGATTCAGGCTATGACGATGATGATGATTATGACGATGATGGATTTTATTTCTATAATGAGATGTATGACGATTATTCGTTAATTACAGCATTAGAATTTAATTTGTTTGGGGAACCAACTTTATGTGCAATGAATAATAGAGCACGTAACAAACCAAATCAAAGAGTTAATAAAGCCAATCGAATTCCTAAAAAAACTTTAAAGGAAGAAATATATAGTAAAGGTAGAAATCAGAATATTTTAGATGCTGTTAGAGCTTCAGTAGACTTAGAATTCGAAAAAATATCTAGAATAATACAAACTGAATTGTACAATAAGTATGAGCTTACCTCAGATGAATTACAAAGTATTAGTTTGCGTAAATCAAAGACTAGCTCGAAGGAAGCCTATATGTACGTATATAGTAAGAAACAAAAAGATCTAAAAAATAATAAACTCTATTTCATTAATTGTTCAAAAAGTGGGTCAATAAAAAAAGTAATAACGACAAAATAAATTTTTATGAATTGTATTAAGTGTAATGCAGATTTAAAAGAAGGTGCTAAATTCTGTGGTAAATGTGGAACACCTCAAGTTTCTACTGTGCCAATAGACATTGTGAAAAGTAAAATATTCTGGAATATTCAACCAGGTGAATTAGCACGCAGATTTACAGAAGCGCAATTAGCTGAAGATACTTACGATTCAGCAAAAGGTATAATTATCAACGATGGCACAACTGCTTATATTAAAGCAGGTGGTGAATTTGTTGCTGAGATTCATGGTGGTGCATATGAGTTTAGACCTGAAAAAAATCCAAAAGAAGCAAATAAAAGAGAAGGTGGCATTGTTAAAGAGACTGCTTCTTTCTTTAAAAAAGGAATCACTTTTTTAACCAATTTAGTTTTTGGAGAGCCAGTAAAGGATAAGGCAGATAAAAAAGAAAATGAAAAAGATCCAAACAAAGCTAACGCTGAAGCTAATAAAATTGAAGATGCAGCAAAGGATAATAAAATATTCTCTGTTACCTTAAAGTTGGATAAGAGTTTCATGTTGCCAATTAGTTTTGAAGGACAATATGCTATCAAAACAAAAGTATTAGATACCAATGTTGGATTTGAAGCGTATTTCAAAATCGATGATTTCAAGAAGTTTTCTGAGCATTATTTAGGTGATAAAGAAAAAGTAACTTATTCTGATATTGCAAATGAAATTAGACCACAACTTAAAGCTTGCATCCAAAGTGTTTTACAAGATGTAGACTTGAATTCAACAAATTTATCGGATGATCAAATCCAAAAGATAAAAGAAAAAATTGCAGTTGATACAAACAATAATTTCTTTGGCATTGTTCTAGAAAAAGTAATAACAATCTCAACAAGTAATGAGGCTTTAGATAGAATTAGAAAGAAAGAAGGGGAGTTGGCAGTAAGTGAAAAAGAATTAGACCTTCTTGCGCGTACTCAAGAGTTTAGAAATAGATTGACGAATCAAAATAATACTCAAGCTTTAATCGAAGCTAGGACTGATAAGGATCAGGCTTTTGAATTAGGCAAGATTAATAATGATGGCTTATTACAAGAAGATGAGCTTGAGAAATTCAGAATGGTTCTTTCTAGAGAAAAGAGAATACGTGAAGCAAGCAATGAAGAAGAAATTCGCGCAGCATTAATTGATATCGAAAAAACAGGTTTATTAAAAGACGAAGATTTAGAGAATTTAAAGAGATCAATTACGGAGCGCAGTGAAGATCATGACATGGCTAGGTTCCATTCTGTGGAAATTATGCAGTTGAGCAACACGCTTGAAATTGATAGAAAAAATTTAGAGTGGGAGTATGAAATTGGAGATAAGCGAATTCAATTAGAAATTGATCGTCGTAGAAAACAATTACAAGCTGAAATAGGATTTACTGAGCTTGAGATTGAACAATGGAAGAAGATCGATGATTATGAGGATAGCAAGTTCTACCAAGAGTTAAAGAGAAATAGAACTGCTGCAGAAGCTGAAATTGATTTAAGAGCAAAAGCTAGAGAAACAGACATTGATTTAGATAATAAAGAGATGGATGCTCAAATGGCTAGGATGGCTAAGTTGAAAGAGATGGAAATGGCTGAGCAAAAGCAAGCTAATGAACATGCAATTTTAGCAGAAAAACAAAAGCTTGATCAAGAAGTTCAAATGGCTGAGACTTATAAAGGAATGTCATTTGAGCAAATTATGGCCGCTAATCCAAATATTTCTCCAGCTGCGGCTGCGGCTTTAGCTAAGAAGTTTGAAGCTGATGCTGCTGCATCATCATCAAGTACTGCAGCTGCTGATGCTAAAGAGAATCAGGCTAAGATGGAATCATTCATGCAAAAGCAAATGGAAATGCAAATGCAAATGATGAATAAGATGATGGATACATCTGCTACAATGTCTGGTAATTTATTGCAAACACAACAGCAACAAGCTCAAAAAACAGAAGATAGATTAAATAGAACTGAAGAAAGACTTGATCATACACAGGATAAATCTTTGGATTACACGACAAGAAATAATTCAATTGATGCAGTTGTTTCAAATAATAATAAAAATCAAGCACCTGCACCAGGGTATATCAAATGTATGGGTTGTCAGTCTGTTGAGAATACAGTAGGCACTAAGTTTTGTTTTAATTGCGGTAGAGAATTATAATTTATGGAAAACTATAACGGATATATAATAATGAAAGAATACACATCAGGATCAAAATCTGATGGGTATGTGGCAAATTTATATATCGGCCCCCAAAAAGTATATAAATTATATAGAGAAGATGTCCTGCCAGCTTTTGATACTTATTTCAATGAATTTCACTTGAAATATGTTCAAGTAAATGGGGTATTGAATCCGCAATTCAATTCTATTAATGTTGAAACAATTGAAATAGCGATAGATCCTTTTTTGTCAACGGACGAAGAGGAGGTTAAAAATGAAGAAGAATAAATTTGGCTCAAATGAAATGTAAGATGTGTGGAACTAGTTTTGTTCCAGGTGAAAATAAATTCTGTGAAGGTTGTGGAATGGAATTGCCAATGGTAGCAGCTGAAGCTGTTCCACCAAAAGCAGCACCTGCCAATGACGACGAGCTGCCTGCTGCGGGTACTAGTCCAAGTACTGCAATAGGGAAAAATTCTATATTATCTAATAGCCAAATCAATACAACAAATACAACTACCACTACAACCGTTAATAATACGACAATCGAGGATGATACCAAAAAATCGATTGTATGTGCTGTTTCTGGAAAGAGGGTGTTGTATATTGAAAGTGTATGTTGTAGAGGATGTGACAAAGATGTTTCTTTAGAGTATTACAATGAAACAACAAGAAGATGTGAGAATTGTCATAAAGGATATTTGAATCAATACCGAGATGCTTTTAGCCAATCAATGTCTACTGGTGGGATAGATAGACATGAAAGAGCGCAGTTAGATATTCTTGCATCCACTTTGCAGATTTCTGAAAATGAAAAGCTACAAATTGAACAAGAAATTAAAAACAGCTATACGACTAAATCAAATAGTGATTTTTCTGAATTGGATGATTTGTATGAGTTGGATTTCATGGATGCTAAAAAAGAAATTCTTATAAAGAACGACTTGTCATCTGCTTTATTAAAATTAAAACAGATTTATGATCAGGTTCAAACCAATGATGAAGTATCTTGTCTTTACTTTTTAATTAAGGCTCTAAAGAGTCCGACTACATATATTACTAATTATGAGGCTAAGTCATTTGAAGATTATTGGGAAAATTACTGGTATTTCTTAGCCCAACTAACAAATGGCGATAAGCAAAGAAAAGGTTTTGGAAGTTTTAGACAAAACCATTCAAAGTATGAAAATAAAAGAGATGAGATAGTACTTTCTGAAGCACTTTATTTCATTGTTGCTTACCAAAATTCTAACAATGAAAGTTATATTGAAAAAGCAAATGACAAACTTGTTGAAATCGAAAGTATCAGTTCTACCTTTCTCTTAAAATTATATAAGTCTACAAAGCATATTGTATTAAATTATGACCCAGTAGATCAAAAATTTACAAATTTAACACCGCCTGATGAGCCAGGGATGAGAGAGTATTTTTTATTCTTTGTGAATCATCTATTTAAGATTGCTCCAGAAGTTCCTAAAGTGGAACCTGCTGCAGCTAAATCTGTAACGCCTCCTCCGAATGTTGCTTCTACAGTTATTCCAGAAGCACCGAAGCAAGTAAATACGGCACCGGTTGTTCCTAAATTGCCTACTAGACCCACTGAGGTTGTACAAAGTCCAATCAGTAATGGTCCTAAACCTGTGGGGCCAAAATTGCCTGATTTGCCTCCTCAGCCAACTATAAAAGTGGAAGTAGGTCCATCCAAGCCTAAATTGCCTACTAGACCCACTGAGGTTGTACAAAGTCCAATCAGTAATGGTCCTAAACCTGTGGGGCCAAAATTACCTCAAACGCCAAATTTGCCACCAACTCCAGCAAATAATAAAGTTAATTTACCTAAAATCCCTCCAGTTCCAGGTAAAAAGTAAAGTTTTGATGGTTTTTTGAATCTAAAATTTATTGAATAAAAATAATATATATATCTTTATAACCATATCAAGACAACTTTGTTAATAAAACCCCAATTATGATAAATTTAGAGAAAAAAACTTCAATTAGTTTAACTAAACAAGTTCCAGGATTAAACAATGTAAGAGCAGGTTTAAGCTGGGATTCACAGACTATTAATGGGAAAGAAGCAGATGCGGACGTTTCTGTTTTTATGTTGAACGAAGATTCAAAAATACCTAATGAAGGGTTCTTTGTTTTTTATAATAACCTTAAGAGTGTTGATGGTGCTGTGGTGCACAATGGAGATGCAAGAACAGGTGATGCAGATGGTGATGATGAGTCAATTAACATTACTTTGTCTAAAATCTCTCCTGAAATCAGCTTTATCTTATTAGCGGTATCTATTCACAATTCAAATGAAGGATTCAATTTTGGTAATACAAGAAATGCTAAAATCCGATTATTCAATCAAGATAATGGTGAACAAATTTGCGAGTTCAAGCTAATGGAAGAACATCCAAATGCGGATTCTATTATCATTGGTAGCTTCTTTAGAGGAGAACAAGGTGAGTGGAAATTCGAGGCAATGGTTAATTCTTTCAATGGCGGTTTAGCAGCATGTTTACAAGTTTATAGCTAAAAAATTCATTCGATATGTCATCATTTAATTTAACCAAAGGAAGTAAGTTTAACTTATCCAAGTCAATTGGCTTTTCTAAAGTTAGAATTGGTCTAGGATGGGATCCCAATGAGACCCCTAATGGCCCTGCATTTGACTTAGATGTTAGTGCTTTTGGTATTGATAGTAGCTATAAAATTATCAATGACACATATTTCATCTTTTATGGACAAGTGAAGGCTGGTAATGCTGTAGAGGACACTGTAAGAAAAGGATTTTACAGACCAGCTACAAATGATGCTTCAATATTAGGAGCTATTGATGATCCTACTGGATCTAATTCCGATGGCGGTGATGATGAAGATGTAATTATTGATCTTTTAAAAGTACATCCTCAAGTTGAACAAATTATTATTTGTGCTTCAATCAGCAAATACCCTCATGATAATTTCAAAGATAAAAGAACATTGGCGTTAAATTTTGGTCAAGTTTCAGATTGTTATATAAGAATCATCAATGAATCAAATGGAGTTGAAATTGCTAAATATGAATTAACTGAGCAATACAGCAATCAAGATGCTATAGAATTTGGAAGATTATATAGAATCGAAAATGAATGGCAATTTGAAGCAATGGGAAGAGGTCACAATGGAAGCTTGCAAGCACTTGTTGACTTATATACCTAAATAAAAATTATAAAAAATTACAATTATGGCATTCGATTTAAACAAAAATGATGCACCATCAAAAAGCAAATTTGACTTATCAAAATCTGACGAGTCTACTCCTGATTTCCAGGAGCCTAAAAAAAGTAATAAAACAATCTTAATTGTTGTAGCCCTTGCAGTGGTTGTTTTTGGTGTGTATTTTTTCACTAAAAAAGATGCAAAAACCGAAGATGCTTCAGTTGCAACAACAGATTCAACTTCAGTAGTTGCTTCTGCTGATACAGCATCTGCTACTCAACCTGCACCTAGCGCAACAAATGAAGCTACAAGTGTTGCTCCACAAGTAAGTGCACCAGTAACTTTTGAAAAAGCTTCTGCTGACGTAAATAATGTTGACGATGCTAAGTTGAACCAAGTATTAGATTATTTGAAATCAAACGCATCAGCTACAGTAACTATTGAAGGGTATGCTAGTAGTGAAGGCGAGTTGAATTTCAACATGAATCTTTCTGAATTAAGAGCAGCAAATTTTGCAAAATTCTTAATTTCTAAGGGTGTAAATAAAGATAATTTAAAAACAGTAGGCAAGGGAATCGAAAATCCTATTGCTTCAAATGATGATGAAGCCGGAAGGTCTCAAAATAGAAGAGTTGAAATAAAGTTCTAAAATATAATTCTTTATAAAAGTAAAATAGGGTATCATGTATACCCTATTTTACTTTTATAAAGACAAAGAAAGTGCTCTGATTATGTATAAAAAGGTGGTAAAACTTCCTAATTGTGAATTAAAGATTCAATCTGAATCAAACCTGGATCCAGTTATAGGATATGGCTCTAGAATAAATAATAAAAGAAGCTTTTTATTTATAAGTAAAATTTTAGGCAAGCATATACCAGTATCTCCAAAAAAATTAAATACCACTCATTCAAAATTAGCTAAACTCATTAATCCAGAAATTAAAGAGGATAATGTTTTATTAATTGGATTGGCTGAAACAGCTACTGGACTTGGTTGGGGCCTCTTTGAGCAAATAATTTCTAAGTCAAAAATTTATATACATACCACAAGAGTAATGCTTGAACAAAAGCATTTGATTGATTTTGAAGAGGAGCATTCTCATGCTACTGAACAGTATTTGTATGCACCGAAAAGTTCAAAATTTAATCTAAATAAGATAAATCATATCGTTATTGTAGACGATGAAATTACTACGGGTAACACAATAAAAAACTTAATTGGTCAATTGAATGAAGTGTTTAACAAGCCTAAGATTTCTGTTGTGACTTTATTAAACTGGTCAAATTATAAGAAAGATTATAAAATACATGCATTGCACGAAGGGTCATTTTCTGTCAAAGAAAAATCATCTTTAACTGTAGAAAATACTCTTTCAAACAATGTCGATTTTAAAAAGCCTATTTTGAAAAAGCTTTCAAATGGATATGGCAGAGTTGGTTCTTTTTCATTTCCTGCAATCAGTCAAGAAAATATCAAATTATATAAAAAATTTAGAGATAGTAAAATCTTGCTTTTAGGCACAGGAGAGTTTATGTTTTATGCTCAAGTGGCGTCTAGGTATTTTCATGAAAGCAATACACTTAAAATTCAATCAACAACAAGGTCTCCTGTGTCAATAGGCGGGAACATAAAATCTAAGATTAGCTTCAAAGACAACTATTATCCAGAGATTAATAATTATCTATATAATGTTATTGATAAGAAATATGATGTCATTATTATATTTTCTGAAACTAAATCTAAATTTGATCATATGTTGCATGATCAATTAAAGGCTAAATTCAATAAAATAATACCAATATACGTCTAATGAGTTTCAGCGGATCCTATTTACCTTCTGATGTTGATTTCTTATTAGAGATCAAAGATTTTCAAGAAATTTCGATTCTTGAGAAAGAAAGATTAATTCAAACTGGTGAAAAGCACTATAGTGAAGTGTTAACCGAAGAAATGGATTTCCCAGAAGAATATCTAGATTTATACAATAAAATTTTTGATAAATTTATACATCATGTGTCAAGTGATGTTTATGCCTTGTCTAAGTATATCTCAACAATTCATAAACCTGTAATAATATCACTTGCAAGAGCTGGAACACCATATGGTGTGCTGATTAAACGCACTTTATTAAATTGTTTTGATATAGAGGCTTCACATTATTCTGTCTCAATCATTAGAGATAAGGGGATTGATTATAATGCCTTAAATCACATTGTAACTTTACATGGAGCGGATGCCACATTTTTATTTGTGGATGGGTGGACTGGCAAAGGTGCTATAGCAGATCAGTTGGAGAAATCAATGCGTATTTATAGCCCGTCTGTTGATTATAAATTTATTGTATTATCAGATATAGCAGGCGTAGCAGACGTGGCAGCAAGAAGGGATGACTACATTATACCATCTTGTTTGTTAAATTCAACTATATCTGGATTAATAAGTAGAACATTAATTAATAGTGACCCCGCTTCTTTTCATCGTGCTAAATTTTATAACCAATATCAACATAAAGACTTGTCACTAAATTATGTGGATAGAGTTGATAAGTATATTACAGAACATGTGTTAGATTTTAAAAATCTACCTGTTCATTTTTTTAATCAAGCATCAAAAGATATTTATGTACGTTTTATAGATAGTATGTTAGGGAAGTACCATATTTCAAATAGAAATTATTTCAAACCTGGTTTAGGAGAAACGACAAGAATGTTGATCAGAAGAAATCCGGATTTCATAATTATAAATGAACATTATATGAATTCTTTGGATCATATATTGTTGTTATGTAAGATTAAAAATGTTAAAATATTAATTCAAAACGATATGCCAGTGCCTTGTGTAGGTATAATTAATAAATTTCAATCATGATAGATGTACTAGATTTAGGTGCTACTTTATATATTCCAGGTACAAAGCCTGATTTCTCTTCTTTTTTAGAGAAAAACAAGCATATTAGATCAATAATAATAGATACCGAGGATTCAATTCATGCCATTGATATACCAATGGCTGAGAAAAATATTGAAACAGAATTGAACAGGCTGAGTAAACTGAAATATAAGAAGCCTTTTATCTTTTTAAGAGTAAAAGATAATATGCATTTTAAAAAAATCAAAAACCATCCTATCGCTCAATTAATAGATGGCTATGTCTTACCCAAATACAATTATCTAACTGCGCCTAAATACAATAAACACATTAATCAGGATGATGTTATCATGCCAATTATTGAGAATGAGTTATTTGATACAGGGAAATTAGACAGTACTTTTGGTTACATTGATCAAATTAAGGAATCTACTTTATGTGTTAGGGTAGGAATTACAGATATTTTTAATCTCTTTTCACTTAGAAGGCCTAAAGAAAGTACTATTTATAGCCATCCAATAGGGGCAAGAGTGATTACTGATTTATTAATTAGGGCTAATTCTTTAAATCTCAGACTTTCTGGTCCAGTCTTCGAATCTTATTCCACTAAATCTAAAGCTGTTTTGATAGAGGAAGTGAAAGCGGAGGTGACAATGGGTATATATACTAAAAGTACCATCCATCCAGATCAAATAAAACATATTGAGCAGCAATATAGGGTTAATAAAATAGACTTTGAATCTGCTAAAATGCTTATTTCGAAATCTAGCTCTGTTTTTGGACACAAATTGGTCATGCAAGAAATCGCCACACATTTAAAATGGGCGCAAAGTATTATTAAAAGAGCTGATAGTTATGGAACAGTATAGAAATAAGATATTCTTTTTTGCTGACTTAGATGATTCTATGTTTCAAACAATTAGAAAGGATAAGAATGGGAAATATAAGGCAACTTATCCCAAAAATATATTAAAGACATCGTTTTACACCAAAGCACAGTTTAATTTATTGAATTTTATTTTAGCTAATAATGAAATAGTGTTTATTCCTTTAACAGCAAGAACTAAAGAGCAGTTCGAGAGAACTAAAATATTTAAAACTAAACAAGCATCTATCTACGCCATCTATTATGGTTCAACTTTATATATAGATGGTGCAGAATACAAGCCATATTCTAAAGTTGTAAAATCCAATGTTGACAATTCTTTTAGACAGTTAAATGAATTAAAGAAAAAAGTTTTACAAAAATATCCTTCTATTGAGTTTGTAGACGTAGATGGGAAGTATGTTGTATCTGATGTTAATAATGATTTGTCAAAAAAGTTTATCACTGATCTTATCAATAAAAAATATGCTGATCTTGAAGCGTATGTTGAAGAAAAGTATATTACTATTTTGCCCAAAATTTACAATAAGAGCTCAGTGGTTAAATATCTTACAAAAAAGTTCAAGCCCAAAATGACTTTAGGTATCGGTAATAGCATAAGTGATATTGATTTTTTAAACCATTGTGATTTTAAAATCATCTCTCATATAGGCATGCTGGATGATAAACTTAACTCATAATTTTATGATCATCTATTTTCCAAGATCCTTTGGATCTTCTTACAACATGATGAATGTTGTAAAGCAATATTTTAAAGATAGACGTATAGAGACGACTATTATCGTATCTCATCCAGATCAAAATTCATTAACACTTCATGCAGGGGATGTCAAACTAATTGAACCTACCTATAATGCAGATGAGAATGATATGTTTTATGAAAAGGTAGTAATTGACTATAAGGTTGATTTAATTATTCCTGGTGAATCATCTTTGCTATTTTTTAAAACAAATGAAAATAAATTTAAAGCGTTAGGTGCAAAATTAATGATCAGTGCTTCAGCTGAGTTATTGAGCATATTAAGATCAAAAACAAGTACTTATCAATATTTTAAAGATCAAAAAATCGATATTGCTATTCCATTGTATAAGAATGTGACTTCGCTTGATGCATTTATTGATGTATGTAATGAAATTGAATCCATTGGGTCAATTCCTTGTTTTAAACCAGATGTTTCCCAAGGTGCATCGGGCTTTAGAATAGTGGATAATACCGTGAATACAGGTAATTTAATTTATGGATTCCCAAGTCATAAAGCTTCTATTGATTATTATATTAGTTTATTTAAAAATTGCGCTACTTTCCCAAATCTAATTGTAACAGAATATTTAAGTGGGGAAGAAGTAACCTTAGATACTTTATCCTTCAATCAATCTTGTTTATGTTATTTCCCAAGGATAAAAGATCTAAACAATCGTTGCGTTGTCGATAGACCTCTATTTAAACCTTTGATTTCAGATTTCATTTCTAAGTCTGGCATCAATTTTTTATGGAATATTCAATTAAGGTACCATAATAATAAACCCTATTTATTAGAGGTTAATCCAAGGTATTCTGGAGGCTCATATTTAGCAGAGGAAAATGGTTATAAAATGTTATGTGGTGCAATAGATATAATCATGTTCGATAAAATACCAAGTTTTCCGCCACTAAATTCAATGAATTTCAAAATGGTAGAATCATATATCCAATTTTAGACGTTTAATTATAAAAATATTTTATATATTGTTAAAAATTTAGAATCATGATTGAAAACTTAGGGAGCCATCCGACTATTTTAATTGTTTTTAGTGTTGTTATATTGGGCATGTTGATTTTAGATCTTGGTGTTTTTAACAAAAAAGCGCACCAAGTTACTAATAAAGAAGCAGCCATTTGGACTTTGGTATGGATATCATTGTCTATGTTATTTAGTGTCTTTGTTTTAACACAGACATCTGTAGAGAAATTCTCGCAATTCCAATCTGCTTATTGGATCGAAAAGGCATTGTCTGTTGATAATCTTTTTGTTTTTATTTTGGTCTTTAATTTTTTCAAAGTACCTGATGAGTCTCACCATAAGGTGTTATTCTGGGGAATTATTGGTGCATTGTTTATGCGTGCCCTATTCATTTTCACCGGAGTAGGATTGATTAATTACACCTATTTGCCTGATATGACATTGTTTAATAAAGTAGTGTCTATAAATTTCATCTTAACAGCTTTTGGGTTATTCCTTATTTATGCTGGGATAAAATCATGGTTTTCAGATGAAGATGACGAAGAACAAGATTTTAGTAAGAGTAGAGGTGCTAGACTAGTCCACAAATTATTTAATGTGAGTGAGCATTTTGATAAGGATAAGTTTTTTACGATTCAAAATGGTGTAAAACTAGCAACACCATTGTTGGTTGTTGTGGGTGTAATTGAATTTACAGACTTGTTATTTGCTGTTGATTCAATCCCAGCTATTTTCTCAATTGCACCAGATGATCCATTTATTTTATATACTTCAAATATCTTTGCTATTTTAGGTTTGAGATCAATGTATTTTCTATTATCGAATTTCATACATATGTTCTCGAAATTAAAATATGGCTTAGCGATTATTTTATCTTTCATTGGCTTGAAAATGGTGATCTCACCATTTTATCATATTGATACTTTAATTTCTTTATTAATTGTGTTATCTGTTCTCGTTGGTTCGGTTGTTTTATCAATCCTTTCTCCTAAACCAGTTGAATAAATAAATTATGTTGAATAAACTTTATAAGGTTCAGTTAAAAGACGGCAAGATCCCTACTACATTATATCAAACTGTAGGGGATGCAATCAAAGCGCATGGTGCAGGGAATATTGTCAAAATTGATGAGGTAGCTGCTAAAAAAACAAGTACAGGCACTATTGCCAAATCAAGTGATCTTGTTTTAGTATTAAGCAGTAGAGCAGATAATGACTTAGAATTGTCATTAAAATGTGGCTATGCAGTAACCTATAACTGTCCATCTTATAAAAAGATTTTCGCAGGCATGAAGTATTTGGAAGTGTCCGAAAATTTTGTATTGGAAGGTGAGATTTTAAAACTAGATAAGTTTGATTTAAAAGTGCACCATGACTGGGCTTCTATTATACCTAGACATCAAGAGAAGATTTGGAAATGGTCTATTTTTCATACAAAAGCTACTATGATACCAAGGGCGGATGCGGAAAAAAAATATGGTAAGATTCCAGGTGTACAAGGCGGGATTGGATATATCAATTTGGGTAAAAAGTAATCATTATGTCAGTGCATTCAACTAATAATAGCCAGGATAATTCTAACTTAAGCAAAGGTTCTGATTCCAATTCCGGCAATCCACTACCAGATGAAAAAGTGTGTTTTAATTGTAAACATATGTTATGGATGGTTGGGTTAGGACTTGGGCTTAAATGTGCTTTAACAAGACATAATATCGAACATAGAAGACATACTTGCGATCAATTTGAGTTCAAATAATTATAATTCTAAATGGATTCAGTTAAAAAAATATTATACATTGACATGGATGGCGTTTTGGTTAATTTTCAATCTGGCATTGATAAATTAACTAAAGAAGAGCTTGAAATGTTTAAGGATCAAGAAAAAAATGTACCACACATTTTTAGTAAAATGGATCCAATCCAGGGCGCCATTGAAGCTTATTTGCAACTTGCCGAAAAATACAATACCTACATTTTATCTACTGCTCCTTGGCACAATGAAACTGCTTTAGGGGATAAGGTTGCTTGGGCGAAAAAACACTTAGGAGATGCTATTTATAAAAGATTAATTTTTTCTCATAACAAGCACTTGAACGAAGGTCATTTCCTCATTGATGACAGACCTCATAGAAATGGGGCTGGTGACTTTAAGGGAGAGCTAATTCACTTTGGCGGTGATAGATTTCCTAATTGGGAGTCTGTGTTAAGCTACTTGCTTTAAAGTCAGACTGAATTTAGTAATTATTTTTTCATAGATTCTAAGTAGTCTAAATATACTTTAAGTGCTAATTCCTCTATTTCTTCCATTTCCTCTTGGAAACATTCCTCTTGGTATTCAGAACCAGAACTGCCAATTATAAATCCAGTTTCATCAATTTTAAAGTGAATACCATGTTCAATGATATTAACTTCAAGTTTTGCATCTTCCCAATAACGGATACCCTCTATAACATAATTCCTGTTAATGTTGTCTATCGCTGTTACTTTTAATTCAGTTCTATATGGAGACGGGGTATTACTGTATACGTAAGAGTTGTATTCGGTTTTGTTTTCCATTTCAAAGTTTTTCTTTAAAATAAAGATAATAATTAATTTATTTATATGTGTTTCAATAAATATTTTCTATTTATATAGGGTTACTAATTCTTACTACTTGTATTAATCCTTCCGTGCTAGTTCGAACTATACATTTCTTGTTTTTTTCAAGTTATTGTCAAATTCTTAATAGACTGGAATTCGCTACTGCATATTTGCATCCCTCAAACTGTAAATAAACACTAAATATATGAAAACGCTTATCATTCATCCAGACGATCGAAGTACAGATTTTTTAAGAGCAGTATATGCAGGTTTAGATAATATAACTGTTATCACAGGCGGAATTTCTGTTGAGGAAGTACATGAAATGATTGTTGCGCATGATCGAGTGATAATGTTAGGGCATGGCACGCCTAATGGATTGTTATCTATGGGAAATTTTACGAGTACTGCATCCTCATTTTTTGTGGTGGATGAACGTATAGCTAATGAGTTAGCTAAAAAAGATAATAATATTTATATCTGGTGTTATGCATCCGATTTTGTGAAGTCACATGGATTAAAAGGCTTTTGTTCGGGTATGTTCATATCAGAAGTGTTGGAAGCAGAAATCATGGGAGTTCATAATCAAACTCAAGAAGCCGTAGATGCCCAATGCAAGTATTTCTGTGATTTAGTTGGTGCTGTAGCAGATAAGCCAGCAACGGATATATTTGATCATGTAAGCAATGAATATGGCAAATGGGTTGTAAAGTGCCCAATTGCAAAGTATAACCATGAGCGCTTGTACGTAGGACTATAATTATTAAATCAAAAAACAATGTATATGAAATATTTTTTAATCTTATCTCTCTCATTCGCAACTTTGAATTCAAACGCACAAGCAGTTGCCATCAAGTTAAAGTCCTACAGCTGGAATAATCCAAGTCATCAATTTACTAAGGCTTTGAATGAGAATGGTAAGAAGCTACTTGATACAGTATTAAAAGATGCAGGAGTAGATACGTCAAAATGTATCAAAGTAGATTATAGTGAAACGATTAAGTTAACCCAACCTGCCTATTTAAAGGCTACCTCCTATGCTTATTATGATTATAACATGGAGCATGGTCAAATCTCAAAAAATTATTACGAAAATTTTAATGGATATGATATGGACAAAAAGACATATTGTATTTTAAGATTTTCAACCAATAATGACAGTTTCGATAGCATTACTTTGTACTATATAAAATAAATATTTTAGCTTGTTTCAATAATTACTTTCCCATTTACCACTCGAATATTGGTAGTTGTATTATTGCCGGACACGTTTATTTTAACCCCATTTACCGTTATCGTACTTGAGCTAGATGATTTAGCCTGTGCATATGCCTTGTTTGTGTTAGATGTGCTTGATGTTTGCTGCTTTGAATTACTTGGGGTAGTTTGGTGTGTGTTCTTGGGCTTAAAATGCGTATTGTACTGCATATCATAAGCTTTACGCTTTACGGAGTCAGATAATACGCTATTTGCTTCATTGATGGCTTTGAATTGTTCAATACCATGTTTGTTCACATCTGGATGGTACTTTTTTGAAAGTGTGCGGTATCCTTTTTTAATTTCATCTAAACTGGCTGTTTGCTTAAGTTCCAAAATTTTGTAATAATCTTTCATTTGAGTGATTTTATGAAAGGATACCTTTCGACTTTAAATATTGAATGCATCCATCCAGCTCTTTATCAGCAAAAGCGTTGCTGTCAATTTCAAAAGGGTTCTTTTGATAAGTTAGTTTCTTACTATAAGTATCATAATTTTTAAAGTCAGGATCTTTTAGGTGCTGTATATTGTGACGCACCTCGTGGAGTGTGGTGTGAATGATATCTCTAACTTTTGTTGACTCATTACCATCGTGACTTTTAATATAAATGACGATCTTTTTTTGACCTGAGTAGTAACAGCCAAGTCTTTTTTTACTTTTAAAATAGGAGATCTCATATTTTGGGAAAAACCGAATGTTTTGAGCTTTTAAAATTGGCCCGCAATAGTAAACCACTTCTTGTACCAATTTTGGATAGGAGCTGTTGAGTTTAAGTTCTGGCCCTTTAACTGCTTCAATTACACCCTGAATAAATTTATAGATGCATAATACCAAGAAGCCAATAAGGAAGAATCCAATGAAAAATCTATCCATTTAAATCAATTTAGGGGCAATTTAAATGGGCGCTTTCTAATCTATTAAGAATAGAGATTTAATGCCTGATTGGGCTTCATTTCTTATAATTATGACCATTCTAAATAGACTAGAATCAAATGGATAATTTGCGACAATATTTAGCAATAGATAGGGTAAAAATGAGGATATTCGCTAAGGGGTATTTTTAAGGAGTTTGAAGTAAAAAAGAGGTTATGATGCATCAAAAAACAAGTGAAATTTTAAAAAAGGAGCTAGATCAACTGTTTAATCATCAGAATATCAATGATTTATGTCTATCAACAGGTTTTAATGAGTTAGATATGTATTTAGGTGGTTTTGGCCTTGAGCCTGGAACAATTACGGTCATTGGGGCAAGGCCATCCATGGGTAAGACTAGTTTCATTTTGAATCTTTTGATTCATCAATTAACTGCTATTGGGCAAGATGAGTCAATACTATATTTAAATGCTAGAGAAGGCAAAACCAATCTTATTCAACGTTTACTTGCCATTAGTAGTAAGGTGAATATTAAGGCTATTCAACAAAGGCAGTTGAATGAGGAGGATAAAGCAAAAATTTTAGAGAATGGATTATTGAATGTTTTAAATCAAGAACAATTGGTGCTCGAGCATGCAGCAAGTTTTAAATTGACTGAAGTTGAAGCGTTGATTCAAAAAACTAATTCAGATAAGAAATTAAGACTATTGATTATTGATACTATTCAGTCCATCGATGCAGAAAAGTCAAAAGATATAGAAGAGGGATATTACTTTATAATGCAAAAACTTCAAGCGATTTCGATTGCCTATAATATCCCAGTGTTAATCAGCTCGGATATTCACAGAAGGGTAGAATGGGCTAAAGAAGGACGTGTACCCAATATGGAGGATCTGTTAGGTTCTGCGCATATTGGTCATATGTCAGATAACTGCTTAATGCTCGTTAGACCGGAATATTATCAAGTACCTGGTGAATATTTTGAAATGAAACCAGCCGAGGCGCATTTGATACTTAGAAAGAGCAAATCTGGTTATCCATTGAATGTGGTTAAATTAGAGACAGATTTAAAGAAGCAATTGTTTTTAAATCCAACAATCTATCAATCAGAACTTATCTAAAGCCAACTAAAAATAAAATTGTAAAAAAAATAAACGTGAAAATATTAATTACTGCAGACTGGCATATCGGAAAAAAATTACATAACGAAGATTTAAATCAAGATATGATTTTGTTTTTTGAATGGTTATTGAACACCATAAAAACAGAACAAATCGAGTACTTATTAGTAGCAGGAGATATTTTTGATACGAACAATCCATCGAATGAAGCTAGTAGATTGTATTATTCCTTTTTAACTAGATTGAGTGCATTAAAGTGCAAGGCAATTATTATTGCAGGTAACCATGATAGTCCCTCTTTTATTGATGTGCCAAAAGAGTTGTTGTCAGGAATGGATATAGCTGTATTTGGTATTTTCCCAGGAATTGACAAAGTGGATCAAATCTTTGTGCCATTGAAAGATGCTACAGGTAAAGAAGTAGCTGTTGTGGCAGCCATCCCGTTTTTACAAGACCGTTTTGTAAGACAGGTTGGAGAGGGAGAGGGTGCCAAGGAAATTGCAGAAAAAATTAAGCAAGGAATGAAAAGCCTATTTGCGCAAATAGGTGCAGCAGTTAAAGTAAAATATCCAACTATACCAACTATTGGAATGGCGCATTTACATGCACAAGGAACTGAAGTGAGTGATGCGGAAAGAGATATTCAAATTGGTAACCAAGAAGGAATTGCGTCTAATGATTTGGATCAGTTTGACTATTTAGCTTTAGGGCATATCCATACAGGCCAACCTGTTATTAAAGGAAAGATCCAATATGCAAGTAGTCCAATTAGTTTGAGTTTTTCAGAGAACAAGTATCAACATAAAGTGGTTATGCTGCAGATTGAAAACAATCAAATTACTGAATCAGAAATCAAAGTGCCTAAACAAAGGTCTTTATACCAGGTAGAAGGTACTATGCAGGAGGTGGAAGACAGGGTGAAGCAATTAAAAAATAAGTATACATTACAAACGCTGTTGGATATAAAAATTGAAGAAGAAAAATATGATGCAACAATTGCTGACAGACTTGAATCGCTTAAGACAAGCTTAGCAACCGAAGGTAAAATGAAAATCATTTGTAATCGAATTCTTTACAAAGACAAATCAGCGTCCCGTTTTTCAAGTTCATACGATCCTCAAGCTTTAAAGGAGCTTAATCCGGAAAAAGTATTTAAGGTTTTAATAGCAAATAGGGAGGAGGTGGAACAAGCTAAACTACTAAGTATTTTCTCTGAAATTTTATCTGACACAACCCAAGCATAACATGAAAATCATATCCTTACATTTCAAAAATTTAAACTCCTTAAAAGGCGAGTTTAAAATTGATTTTACTACACCTGCATTGGCAAACGCCGGATTATTTGCTATAACGGGTCCAACTGGTGCCGGTAAATCCACCATTTTAGATGCGATTACCTTGGCGTTATATAGTTATACGCCACGTCTTGGTTCGATCAGTAAAAATGCAATCATAGAAAAAGGTATAATTGTAACAAAGCATACAAAAGAGGCGTTTGCGCATATTGAATTTGAGGTAAATAATATCAAGTATAAAGCAGAATGGGCTATTGCATCTAATAGTAAGGGAAACTGGGGTCTTTTAAATCATAAATTAAATAAAGAAGAAGCTGGTGCGTATGTTGGCATTACTCAAAATACCTCTACTACAGTTAGCATGGTGAATGAAATTATTGGCATTGATAAAGAGCAGTTCACTAAAGCTATAGTATTAAGCCAAGGCAAGTTCGACGAGTTTTTAACAGCTAAAGAAGACGTACGTTACGAATTATTAGAAATCATAACAGGTACAGATATCTACAGAAAAATCGGTGTAAAAGTTTATGAAGCATTAAGGCTAAAAAATGAAGAGGTAAAAGCAATCGACACTCAATTAGGGGGTATTGAAATCTTAACAGAAGCGCAAATTAGTGAGATTGAGACAAATAAAGCAGCATTAGAAGCTTCAACGAATGATATAAAATTAAAAGTAGATAAGCTGAATGCTTTAAAGCAATTAAAAGATAAGATCAAGAGCTTAGAAGATGAAAAAGCTTTAATTGAATTGGCTTTTATCAAACTGGAGGAAGATACAATTGCATTTAGACCTTATTTAGTAAAACTTGCAGAGCATGAAAAAGCTTTGCCTTTACAGGTTGAATACAATAATTGGAAAGACTGTGCCGCTGCAATTGTTTCATTTAAAACATCTGTTGAAACTAACAAGGCAATTCTTTTAGCAAAGCAATCCGATAAAGAACAATTATTAAAAGAAATTGCTACTCAAATAGGCGAAATCGTTACTGACAAAGATATTGAACTAAAACTTGCATCTTTTGTTGCGCGCGTTTCTAAATTAGACAATCAAATCAATGAATTAAAAGTTGTCTTGGAATCAAAGGCCAGTTTGTTGAATACATTGTACAAGCAAATCCCAGCAGGAAGTTTAACTGAAATTAAGCCTATCCAAAAGTCGGCTTCAGATTTAGAAACATTTGTGCAATCGAAAGATATTCAATTACGCGGCATCCTATTGCCTAAGGATTTTAATGGTATTGACTATGAAGTGGAAATTGAGAAGGCCACTAACTTAATTAACACGCTTATAAAAGTCCAAGGGGTAAAGGAAAGCTTGGAGACATTACTTGTTTCAAAAACCAAGGAACAAAAAATAGTAGAAAGTTTGGATGCTAGCATTCAATCAAACAGTTTAGAATTGAATGCATTAAAAGAACAAGCAGAAAACTTTGATAAAGAATTGAAAGAAGCGGATGCCTTGCATAAAGCCAATCAAACCTTGATGAGCCTAGACGAGTACCGTGATTTATTGGAGGAAGGGACTCCTTGTCCTTGTTGTGGGTCAACGAATCACCCATATGCTACTTCAAAGCCTAAATTAAATGTAAAATTAGAAGCAGATTTACAAGCCAAACTTTTAGCAGTAGAAACATGCAATGCTTCAATTAGAATTAAAGAAAAAGCTTTAATCGAAGCAGGTGCAAATAAAGTGAATGCAACTAAAAACGTTGACAAGATTGATGCAGAAATTTTTGAAAAACAAGATTTATTTAATGGCTATTGTAAGGACTTGAATTTACCAGTAGATACTAGTTTGGATATTTTAAATGCTTTACATATTGAGTATATGACAAATGTCGCCAATTTGAAGGCGCATAAAATTTGGCATGAAACTAAGCAGCCCCTGAGCGCTTATATTACGGCATTGGCTACCTACGACAATGAGAAAGCCATTTTAGAAGCTGCCGAAGCAGAAAGAAATACCATATTTTCATTTACCTCTATTGCTGAATACAATAGTAAGATTACATTAAAATGGAATAACCTCAATCGGGATATTAATGATGCAACTAATGCAATTGATACTGCAAATAAGTCCTTGCAAGAAAAGCAATCTACATTTGATGCCTTACAATTAAAATTATCAAAAGTTGTTTTAGAATACGCGTTTGAATCTATAGATGCAATTGGTTTAGTTTTATTATCTGACACAGACTATCAAAAATACACCAATCAAAAAAACACGCTTGCCAATACAAAGGCTTCTTTAGATGATCGAAGTGCCGCGAATACTCAAAAATACAATGAAGCAATTATTGGAGATGATGCCTCAGTTAATTATGCTGATTTAGTCATTCAGATTGATACAAAATCAAGAGAAAGGGATGGGATGATGACAGAAATTGGGACGCTTAAAGGTTTAATTCAAACGAATGCAGAAAATTTGGTTCGTGTTGCAGGTATAAAAGCTCAACGAGAAGCAATTAAGTTAGAGCAAAGCTATTATAAAACTTTAGCAGATCTGATTGGGGATGCAGAGGGCGATAAATTTAATAAAATTGTTCAAAGAATCACCCTAAGGCACTTATTTAATATGACCAATCAAAAGTTATCTACCCTAATGGATAGGTACCAGGTGGATCTTGGAGCCGATAAGTATGAAGATGCAATTTGGGTAATTGATACTTATATGGGAGATGAACGTAGAGTGATAGACAGTGTATCTGGAGGTGAGCGTTTTGTTATTTCTTTAGCCATGGCATTAAGTTTAAGCGACCTTGCTTCCAATAATGTGAGACTAGATAGTGTGTTCATTGACGAAGGGTTTGGAAGTTTATCGCCAGAGGACTTGGACAATGCGATTTCTATGTTAGAAAGGCTACAAGTAGAGAATGAAAAGACGATTGGCATAATTAGTCATGTGGAAAGCTTGAAAGAAAGAATTAGTACTCAAATTGTGGTCGAAAAGCTACAAAATGGAGAAAGTAATCTTTCCTTAAAACATATGGGTGGCATTACGGGATTGGCAGTAGGTAGTTAACTTATTCACAGGTCTATTTAAAACAGCCAAATATTTTTATATATGTATTTTAATTAATAATTTAGACCTCCTAGCTTTTTTTCTCAATTTCCCCCAATTGTTATCTAGCCGCTTAGGACAACAAAAACAATAGTTCTTTTTAAACTTAAAGGGAGGGTAATAAATATTACCAACAAAAGGTAACACGCGCCATTTTCAGCCAATAAAGGGCAACGAACCTACTTACCCTCCCCCTTTTTAAAACAACTGAAAATTAAGCGTATGTCTTTATTTACAATGGATGAAATTGAAAATGCATTTGATGCATTGGTTGCCGGCAAACTTAGAAATAAACGTAGATCAATTGCATTTGAGTCAATTGGTTATCAATTTACAGGTGCCAATACGAGTGTTTTACCTGTTGGTACAGACGGGATTACAACAATCCATGTTTTACAATCTCCCGAAAAGAAAGTACAATTTTTAAATGAAATTTTTCGCTTAACAAATCAGTGTGAAAAAGGGACTGAGATTCCAAGGATTAAATTCAAAAAATTCAAGGTAAAACAGATCAAAATGGACGAGACTAAAACAAGGACAGTTGTTATACCTTGTCTTAGAGATCAGGTGGTTGTAAGGTGCATTCTTAATAAGCTTAATGAAATTGGCATTACTGATGCAGCTAATAAACCCAATCCCAAAGTAATAGATCTAACAAGAAAAGTTAGGAATTTGATTTTATCAGGGAATCCTAAAAAAATAATTAGAACAGATATTACCAATTATTACCCATCAATAAAGCCAGAAAGCATAATTCAAAAACTAGAAACTTCTCATGGTCATTTAATTGATGCTAGGTTAATGTATTTAATCAAAAAAATCCTTTTAGAAAACGAGGCAAAGGACAAGTATACTGGGATTCCATTAGGTGTTGGCTTTTGTGTCCTTTTGGCTAATTATTACATCTCTCAAATGAATTTGGCCGCACATTTTCCTGGAATTGAAATTATTAGATACGAGGATGATGTAATGTTTATTGTTGATAAAGAGGTTGATGAAAATGAAATTTTAGCAAAGCTAGATGGCATTTATGAAAACTTTGGCATCAAGAGGAGTGAGAAGAAAACTGAAATACTTGATGCAATGTCTGAGTTCAAATTTATTGGCGTTAATTATGCTAATGGAAGGGTATTTATATCAGATGAAAGAATGAATAAGTGGAAGGTGTCTGTAGCGGACGATATAAAGAAACAATTTAGAGACTTCTTTATTATGAAAGCGTATTATCCTGATGCTGAAATACCAACAAATAAAGCGCTGGTAAATAAAATATGGGTTGGGCATAAAAGAGGTGTTAGAAGTAAATCGTTTACCCACTCCATTAAAGTTCAAAAATTAAACGAGGAGCCAATAAATTAATTAAAATCATTTTATGCCAGTAGATTTATCAAAAATATTAGTAGTAGGTATTTCCTCCCGTTCCTTGTTTTCCTTGGAGCATGAGAATGAAATATTCGAAAACGAAGGAGTAGCTGCATTCAGAAAGTACCAAGAGGAGAATGAAAAAGTAGTGTTAACCCCGGGTCCTTCTTTTCAATTGATTAAGAAACTATTGGACTTAAATAAAATTAGTAGCCAACAGGTAGTTGAGATTGTGGTGATGTCAAGTAATAGCCCGCAAACTGGTATGCGTGTAATGAACTCCATTAAAGCACATAACTTAGACATTACCCGCATGGCATTTACAGGTGGGGAGCCTATTAGTTCCTATTTGCCGGGTTATGGTGTGGACTTATTCTTGTCTAGAGACGAAGAGGATGTTCAAGCTGTAATTGATTCCAAATTAGCAGCTGCTGCCATTATATTAAATGCCCCAGAAAATATCAAGACTAATCCTAATGTGGTAAAATTTGGTTTTGATGCAGACGAGGTATTGTTTACAAGCAGCGAATATCGTTATCAAACAGAAGGTCTAGATGCTTTTTTGCAACATGAAAAGGAGAATGAAAATGTGCCTTTGCCTGAAGGTCCATTTGCAAAGTTTCTTTTAAAGCTCTCCCAAATTCAACAATATATACCAGGGCCAGAGGAATTATCTCCCTTAAAATTGGCTATTATCACTGCACGTTCTGGTGATGCAATTCAAAGGGTGGTAAACACGCTTAAACTTTGGGGAGTATACATTCACGAAATACATTTCCTAGGTGGTTTGTCCAAGGATAAGATATTGGAAGCAGCTGCGGTGGACTTTTTCTGTGATGACAGTGAAGCACATTTAGTGCCAGCATCTAAAAAAGTACCAACGGGGAAAGTGCCCTATGCCACAGGAAGTAAAATGAAAAACTTAGAAAAATAATTATATGAACATAACCGATGATATCCATCAACAGTTTGCAGAGTATTTTGAGGAGAAAGCTATCTGGCCTTATGCATATACGTTATCTCAAAAATTAATGGAGGGAAATATTTGTATTCCTGTAGACGAGGTGAAAGCGAATTTAGGATCCTCTCCATATGATACAGTAATGCCCTCAAATTATTTAGCCAATTATAATAAATTGGTTAGCTTACACAAAGCAGGTGCAGCACCATTTGTTTTACATAATGACCGATTGTATTTTCAGCGTTATTTTAAATATGAGACAAGCATTATTGAAAAATTAAAAAGTTTAATGGCGGTTGAAGCTGGTATGGTTGCAGAAAGAATGAAGCAATTAGAGTCAAAAGCTGATTTAATTAAAACGCTTACTGCCAATTATGATATTTGTGGGTTAACTGTAAAAGAACAAGTGGACTGGCAATTGGTAGCTGTATTACAAGCGCTTTTAAATAATTTTTCGATAATCACTGGAGGTCCAGGTACGGGAAAGACAACCACTTTGGCTAAATTATTGATCGTGTTATATGCTCTAGAGCCGGATGCAAAAGTTGCGTTAGCTGCTCCTACAGGTAAGGCGTCCATGCGCATGTATGAATCATTAAAAAGTAGTACACTGCCTTTTTCAGAGGTAACAAAAGCAAAAATTGACAACTTAAAACCTAGCACCATTCATAGTTTGTTGGGCTATAAAAAAGAGTCAGTTAATTTTAAATACAATGCCGAAAATTCATTACCGTATAATTGGGTTGTTGTGGATGAAGCATCCATGATTGATGTTCCTATGTTCTCCAAATTATTGTGTGCCTTGGGGGATAATTGTAGAATTATTTTATTGGGAGATAAGGATCAGTTGGCATCGGTGGAAGCAGGGAGTTTGTTGGGGGATTTATGCCAAACCTTACCAAGTTTAAATATGTTTTCAAGTGCCAATGCACAATGGATGAATCAATTTATTCCTGAGCCTGCAAGAAATATTCAACCTGAATTTATTGGAGAAAACAAACAATTATTATCAGGCCATATTATAGAACTAAAGTTTAGTCATCGATTTAATAGTCAAGGAGCTATTGGAAAAGTGAGTAAGGCAGTTATTGAAGGAGATTTAGAAAGACTAAAAAATTTGATAGGGGTTCAAACTGCTAGTAATGTGACTTTTGATTTTGAATATAAGGAGGAAATACTATCCAAATTTGTGGAAGGGTATGAAGCCTATATTAAAGAAATTGATATTGCAGAAGCATTAATAAAGTTAAACGAATTAAGGGTATTGGTAGCGGTCCGTGAAAGTAATAGAGGTATGTATGCAATCCATAAGTTTATTGAATTGCA
>JACCDO010675502.1_pt1 | contig 76549 bp, 81 predicted proteins | sample 7446101 | NCBI WGS metagenome assembly JACCDO01 (sample SAMN15323440, study PRJNA562643) | freshwater metagenome | isolation source: river surface water | place: USA:Blue River Watershed | collected 2017-08-16
AAATACATACATCAAGTGATTTGAACTTATGTTGGAATGAAGTCGCGGATTGTATCACAGAGTTTAATTCAAAACAAAATTTACCTATGATATTGATTGGTTGGTCACAAGGAGGTTATACTATTATAAAGCAATAGAAAAGTTATCTAAAACACAAACTAAAAAAAAGATTAAGTCGGCAATTATAATATCATCTAGACCAGAAAATACAAATTATATTTCAAAAATGTACTTTGTACATAAATATATTTTATGTGGTAATCAAGATACTCCAAGAAGAAAAAATGGATATATAAATATGTTTAATATTTCACCTAAACCAAAAACATATATAGAGATTCAAGGTGGAACTCATAACTTTGAATTTGAAGAATGTTTTACAATACTATATAACAATATAAATCATATAATACAACAGGAAATTTATAGATTTGTATAAGATAACTTTATATGAAGTTTTTTTACTATTAAAAATTAATCTGTTTCAGATTCAGAAAAAGAAATATGTGTCTTACTTATATTTGTTTTCTTATTTTTATTAGCTTTTTTCCTTGATTTTGATTTATTCTTTGTTTGTTTATTTATTTTTGATAAAAGTTCACTATTATTTTGTATATTTGAATCTGAATCAGGTTGTAGACAAGTATTAATTTGTTCTAGATTTTCTGACTTTGATTCTTCTACTTTATTTGTAATTAACTCAGAACTTGATTTTTTTGTAAATTCTATCTGAGTTTCTAGGTTTGACTTTTTTTCTAATTCAGATTCTGATTCTCTTTCTGATTCTGTGTCAGAATCAGCTAGAATTATTGTTTTGGTAATTGGTTGAATATTATCACTTTCAGATTCAGATTCAGATTCAGATTCAGATTCAGATTCAGATTCAGATTCAGATTCAGATTCAGATTCAGATTCAGATTCAGATTCAGATTCAGATGAATTTTCACAAATACAGCTTTTAATATTATTTATTTTTTTCATAAAAGCATAATCAATTGGTAAAGTTGATTCTGAATCTGAAGAATCAGAAGCATTTAAAGAATAAGAAGAATCAGAAGAATCAGATAAATAAGATGAATCCATAGAATTTTTATCTAATTCAGATAAGTCATCGTCTGATAAATTAATTTTGGTAAGATTAGATGATTTGTATTTAATTTTTAAATCAGAATCCGAATCTGAATTTAATTTAAGATTTGTCATTTCACCAAAACAATTTCTAAATTTTATAATCGATTTATTATGATTTTTATAAGATGTTTCATTAGAACATTTTTTATTAAATTTGTATTTAGATTCATCATCAGATTGAATTAGTGATTCTAAATCTAATACAGATTCAGTCTCAGAACCAATTAAAATATTATTTGTATGTTTAGAACTCCATGTTTTAATTGCTTTTTTGTAAAATGAAATTGATTTTTCTTCTAGATTGTTTTCTTGATAATGTTTTGCTAATTTAAACATACTCTTGATATCTTCATTTGAGGAACCAAATTTATAACATTTTTCCATTTTACTTGTTTTATTATTTTTTTTATAAATTTCTGCTAAATTATGAATAGATTTTGTAAAATAAAAATATTCATTTGTCTTAATATTTTCTCTCATACTGATTTTTTTTTGTGACATATTTAAAAGTTTTTAAAATTATATATTAAGTGCAAAAATCAATTTTTTATATAAAATTTGGAATATTGGTTTAAGATTAAATCTATATATATACTCATAGTAATAAAATGTCTACATTTTTACAAAAAGGTCTTGAACCAAAACGCAAAATAGATCCATTAAAAGGACAAGAACGTGAAGATTTTATAAATAGTCATATTAAAGCAATTTCAGAAGGTAATTTAAGTGCAATAAATAGTTTGGGTAATTATTATTTGTATGCAGAAAATGATTTAGTAAATGCTAGAAATTATTTTGAATATGGAACAAGTAAAGGATATCAAAATTGTATTATAAACCTTGCAGATTTTTACAGAAAAATTAAAGAATATGATTTGATGGTGAGAACTTATAATTTGGGTATTGAAAAAGGGAATACTTCTTGTATGTGTAAATTAGCACAATATTATGAAGAAATTGATAATGAAGAACTCATGATTAAATATTATTTAATGGCATTTTCAAATGGAGAACATATGGGTGCACAACAATTAGCTATTCATTATAAATATATAAAAAAAGATTATGACCAAATGATTAAATATTTTAATTTAGCAATAGAAGAAGGTTTTAGTGAATCTATGTATGGTATGGGTGTGTATTATGAAGATATTGTTAATGATTATGAGCTAATGAAAAAATATTATTTAATGGCAATTGAAAAAGAAAATCCAAGAGCAATGTTTGCACTTGGATATTATTATGAACGAATTGAAAAAAATTATGATTTGGCAAATAAATATTACTTAATGGGCGAAAAATTAGATCATGAAGAATGTATTTTAGGTTTGGCAGTATATTATAAAAAAATTGGAGATATTGCAAATATGATTAATTATTATGAAAAATTACTAGAACATAATAATGCAGAAGCATATTATGAAATGGCAAGATATCAATTATTTATAAATTCTAATACAAGTGTTGCAAATTTTTTTGCTCAACAGGCATGGAAATTATGTTTTGATAGAAAAGCAATTGAAAGATTATTAAATGCAATAATTATATATAAGTTCGAATTAGAGGGTAAAAATGAAAATTTAGATTTAAATTATAATCCAAATCCTTCCGATGATGAAATAATAGAAGGTAATCAATTATACAAATTAGGATTGGAATATCTAAGTTCAAAGCAAATTGAAAAAGCAAAAGAAACTTTTATTTTAGCTATTAGATTAGGTAATGTTGATTCACTTTATTCTTTAGGAAAAAACTATTATATCGAAAAAAAACATAACTCTCCTATGATGAAAAAGTGTCTAAAATTAGCTGTCAAATATAAAAATCATGAAGATTCTTTAAAATATTTAGTTGAATATTATAATTTTATTCAATATAATTCAATTCAAGCCAAAAGATATTTAATATTATCAATGGGTAAAGATGCGATTATAAGTCATAAAAATATTGAAGAAAATCCGTATTTATATGATTCAGAAGATGAAAATTGCGTATATACATTAGATTCTGATAATAATGTTCTTAAAAAAAATCTTAAAACAAATTTAATATTTAAAATAGAATATTCTGATTCAGATGAAAACTGTTACAATGAAACTTTAATTGTTAATACAAATATTTAATTGAGTAAAAAATTTTTTTCAAATAATTATATAAAATGGATATAGAAATTTTAAGAGACTATCTAGCAAATACAGAAAATGATTGGAATTATATAACACCAGTAGAATTTTACAACAAATACTTTAACACAAATAAAGATTATTTTCGAGTCGATTTAAGAAAACCAGAAGACTATAAAAAATTTCATATTAAAGGAGCTAAAAATATATTTTGGTTAGACATTTTAGATGAAAAAAATCTAAAAAAATTTCCTAAAAATAAACCAATTTTTTTAATTTGTTATGTTGGACATACTAGTTCACAAGCAGTGACTTTATTAAAATTATTAGGTTATAATGCTGTCGCTATAAAATTTGGATATGGTTTATCTCCTGTTAAAGGTGTTCCTGTTGCAGGTTGGTTAGATTTTGGATTTCCTACTGTCAAGTAATTTATTTTTTTAAGCAGTAAAAATAATAATCTGACTGTATTAGCTTCCATTTTTATATATTATTAATTATCTTAGTATATTATACTTAAAACAATTTTTATAAAAAATTGATATTATAAACTGGTTGATAGGCTATATATTCCTTGAATATGAAAAGTCTTTTTATTATTAATCAGTCAATCAATTAGCTAAAAGCTAAAAATAAGGAAGACCCCTCAAACTCAAGCTCTTACTGTTCTTATTATTTGCAAATGGTTTTATTAGAAGTAATTCCTATTTCTACTATTGAAACCAAACCCCCAAAAACAAAAAATACTAGAAAATCTATCAAGGCCAAAATATCTACAAATGAACTGGCTAAACCTGAAAACATAGAAAGTCCAGTCAAATCTATCACTCCTCGTAGAAAGCTACGAAGTAATCAAAATCCAGAATTAGTTCCTATTGATTCGAATATTAATTCGAATAAAGGCGAGGCGGGTGAAACTTTTGTTGTTCGTAAATTATTTCATATGGGAAAATCAGAAAATAAAGATGACAGAGAAAAACTTGTTAACTTACTTGGATCTGATGCTTCTGATGGTATTTCTTTGCTTAATATTTATGAGAAGACTCCAGTAAAATCTAAAAAGAAATCAGCAAAAACAGAAGATGTTTCTGATTCAAATTCTTGTGATGAATCTGTAAATTCAGACATATCTGAAACCTCAGTAATATTGGATTATACCTTACTCAAAGAAGTTATTGATGAATCTGAGATTACAAAAGCTAAATCTTCAAGCAAAGCAGATTGTATTATTAAGTTTAAATCTAATGGTAAAATATGTGGAATCTCCATAAAGTGTATGCATGGAGGGAAACCAAGTATTTTAAATCATACTCCGAGAAGTGCCCCTGTATTTCAATCAGGAAAGTTAAAAGATGAACTAGGTAATTTGGATATTTTAATAAAGATGTTGAACAAAGAAAGAGAAGAAGGCAATGTGAATGAGGAAATAAATATATCAAAAGTATTTCCAAACTTGAAACCAGAATTAAAAGATTCACTTGTAAAAACAATTGGATATTTTATGTTTGAAGGTACAGGTAGTTCACTTTCTTCAAATCCAGCAAATTCAATATTAAAAATTGGTATTCCAAGTGAAATGAATACTTGGGAATTTCTATCTTGTGAATTGGAAATTGAAAAAAATATGTACATAAATAGTTTGTATTCAAAAATTTATGTTTCGCTTGTGAATAAAAATATGCCCGCAAAATATAAATCTGTATATGCTGAATGTGTTCCCTGGATTTTTTATGATGCTAAAAGTAAAAAAGAAAAAGGCTGTCTTCATATTCGTTTGTCTAAATAAAAATTGAAAAAATAAGTTTCTGACATATCTTAAGATAAATTATTAATTCTATTTATATACCATATAAATAAAAAAAATGAACAATAATAAAGCTTTTATTTTTGATTTCTGTAATTTTGATGAAAATCAAAGTATTACTTGTATAGATTATAGTAAAATATATAATCAAGAATCAATAGATATAATAAAAATAACAAAAGAAAGTCAAACTAATAACGAAAATAATGATAGTCTAAGAATATTAAAACAAAATAATTCATTTAATAATAAATATTATATGTTTGATAAAGTATTTATAAATAAAAAAATAGATGAGTATGAAATAATTAAATCAAATATACTAGAATTATGTAAAGTATTATCTGTAGAAACTGTTATTAGTTCGAATAATAAAAATGAAATAATTTGTTCTCGTAGATGTGATTTATTAATGACACCAGTAGGATTTACTATCGAAATTTGTCAAAGTGAAGATGGTAAAATTATATTAGGTTTTTTTCATATTGGTGGCTCAGAGAAGTTTTATTCAAAAACAATTAAAATAATTTCCAAATTATTACTAAATATAGAACAGATCGAATTAAATCAATTAACAAATACAACGATTGAACAGGATTTATTAGTGCTACATCCTAATAGGAGTAAAATGATTCATTTTGATGAAATATTAAGTACAGATGATGGTTCATATATAAAAATACACCCACACCCTGGACTTAGATGTCCATTAACAATTGAACAAAGAAATGAAGAATGGAATTATTTAGTTAATTATTTTGATCAAAATCCACATAAAGGATTAATAGATATTATGGAAAATTTACTTCAAGGTAATCCAATTCCACAAAATATTTTTGAAGAAATTATTAATAAGACATTTAATAATTCTAATTATAAATTTGAATTATTAGGATTAATAATTGCAACTATTACTTGTAATCCATTAATTCTATATACAGAGCAAGATAATATTCAAGGATTATATATTATAAATTTTAATTCTGATATTTTTCAAAAAATTTATAATTTAATTTTAGAATGTTTATCTGATTGTGAACTATTAAAAAGAAATGCACTTAGATTGGTGTATTCTTTTGTTATTCGCAAATCTGCTTATGATAGATTCTTTGATAATAATTTAATAAATGTTCTTAATAATATTGTAAATGATAATAAATCATGGTATAGTAATAAATTAATATCTAAGAGAATTATTACTAAGTTAAATAATTAAAAATATTTTAGTATTTAGTTTAATAGGTTTAGTATTGGTTTTTGTATTTTGTATTTTGTATTTTGTATTTTGTATTTTGTATTTTGTATTTTGTAAATAAAAATTATTTAAAGATTTATTTATATATTATATTAGCTAGAAGCCAATTAAAATTTTAGGATTAAATTATTTTAGTCTTTTGTTATAAATATTTATAACAAAGCATTTTTATAAAAAATTGATATTTTAGATAAATATATAATTATAATAAATAATAATATGGAAAACTCTTTGACACAAAGCTCCCTAATAACTATTTTACAAAATGACTTTGAAAATATCAAAGAAATACTTAATTTGGAAATTGAAGAAATTGAAGATAAAGAATTTTATTCAAATGAATTAAAAATAATTTCAAAATATGAAATAAATTATTTTAAGAATAATATTGATAATTTTATTGAATTAATGTCATCAAACGATTTTATAAAGATTATACTAAAGTTGGAAAGTTCACACACAATAAAGTTAGAATCAAATACAGAAAATTTATTTCAAATTGATGATCCTGAAAAAAAATTATTTTATCAAACAGTTTATGAAGCAATTACAAAATATTTTTACATGAGTAATTACAAAATAAATTTAGAATTATCTAATGATAAACTTGAAAAACAAAAAAGAGAGACAAAGTTTTATAATTATAAATATTTTATTGTTCAAGCAATATTATCAGTTATAAATTCTAAAACTTCCAAAATTGTTTTAGGTTTACCAAGTAGTTTTACATCTGAGGATATTCAAAAATATTTATCAAAACTTCTTGAAAAAGAATTAGTTAATCTGGAAATTAAAAATGATTACTTTATAATCCAATGGACTAATAAAGAACAACTATTTGAATATATTACTGGATCAGAATTTTGTAATAACCCATTTATAATTTAATCATATTGAAAATGATTTAAAAATTTATTTACATATTATATTGTGGAACAATCCAATAATAATTTAGGATTAAAATTAATTTAATCTTTTGTTATAAATATTTATAACAAAGTATTTTTATAGAAACAGTTAAATATATTGAATTGTAAAACCATTATCTTTTAACCAATTTGATAAAATAATATTTTCACTATATTTTTGTATTTTTATATTATTTATTCCATAAGTTCTTTTTATCCAAATAAATCTTTCTTTTTGATAAGATATATTATTAAAATATAGTGAATTAATCGCATCTGGTAAATATTTTTTACTAGCGCCACACATTTCATTTTTATCAAACCAATCAATTATTGATGTAAATTTTAATGACAATAGATTATTATATATGAATGGATAATTGTCCATAAAAATATTTGGTATATGTTCTTTTAAGCAATTTAAAACTTTTATGATCTCAGAATCATCATCTAAATTATTTGATGATTGACTTATTAATGGAATTATAGTATTAACATGATATTCAGTAAATCGATAACCACCTTTTATCATTAAATTAAAAATATTTAAAGTATTTGAATCAATTTTACAAAGTAGACTATGATATTCTCTACCAGTATATTTATAATTTGAAAAATATTTTTCAGATTTAAGCCATTCAATTACTTCTAATATATTTTCATATTGAAGATTAGAATTTAAAAGTGTTTGTAATTCTTTAGTGTTAAATTCGACACCTTTAGACTTTAATAAATTTAATAATTGAATATTACCAGTTGATATAATACTTGAATAATCTACCAAATTAGTTGATTCACAAAACCAAGTTAATAGTCGTGCACGAGATTTTTTATGATTTTTAAATAACTCTCCTGATATTTTTTGATTAGAGTCAGATTCTTTGATAGAATAAAAATTATTTTTAAACCATTGTAAAACCTGAATAATTATTTCTTCTTCACAATTTGTATTGCAAGTGGATGTGGTTAAACATATCAAATTTACAAAATCATTTATTTCAAAATTAAAATTATTATCTAATAACCATTGCAAGACTTGAATTGAATTTTGTTTTAAATTTTGAAGTATTGATTGATATTCATATCCTGAACCAACACATTCAAGTCCTTTATTTTTCATATATTCTAAAAGTCGAATGTCTCCATATTTAATAATATCAGAATAATTCATAAAATCTATAATATTTGGTATATTTTCATAAGCAGATATTTTATTTTCTAATTGTTCAATTCTTTTTTTTAATTTTGTATTTTGATTAATTAATGTATCAATTTGTGATATAGATAATTTTTGCAGAATGATTATTTCTTGTAAATCTAATAAATCAGAATTATAATTTAATTTTACAATTAAATTATTTTCTTTTTCTTCTATTTCCAAGTTATAATCTTGTACCGAATTAATACAATTTTTTAACATAGTAATTAGTTTTTTTGTTGAACCAATTTTTATATCTTGTTCATGAATTGTTGTTTCATATTTTGTTTCGGTTTCCACATTCGTAAATGATATGTTTATTTGTAGTCCAGAAGATGACCACTCGATTAAATAATTATTGTGTCGCATTTTTTATTATTAAATTTAATTTTATTTAATATTATTATCAATTTTTATAATATGAAAATGATTTAAAGATTTGTTTACATATAATATTAAGTCTATAATAGGATTAAAATTATTTAGTCTTTTGTTATAAATATTTATAACAAATTTTCTTTTTGGGAGCATAATGTTTTTTGATGTTTTGCTCTCGTAGCTCAGCGGTAGAGCACAATCACTTTTTAGTGATGCTTTAATGACTGTTAAGTACTCCTCGTGGTAGAGGGTATCTGAGTAATACACATAGTCCATCATGTGGTAGTGAGATCGACACTCACCGAGAGCGCAATATTAAAATTTTACTTATTCTAATATTGCATTATTTTCTAAATAAAAATTACTTTTCAACCATACGTTTATGTTTATTACTATTTAAATGTTCTTCAAATTGCACTTCATACATTTTTCCCACATCACATGGTTTGCAATAAAATTTATATGCTTTTTCTCGTTCTTCTCTAGTTGAATGATAATTTAAATTGTGTTCACACAATGTGTGTTGAGATGAACATGTATAATCACATAATTCGCATTTTGAATTCTAAGTTTTTCATTTTCTTCTTCAAGTTTATTATAGTATTCATTATTTTCTTTTCTTATTTGTTCTAATTCTAATTTAAGTTTATTATTATATTCTAATTTTTCTTTAATTTCTTTATCTAATTTATATTTTTTTGCTAAGATTTGTTCATGAGCCTCATTTTTTATAATAGAACCATTAAAATATTTTATTTTATTAGTTAACATTCTAATATAATAATATACAAATATATTTATATTAAATATATTTTAACTTTGAAAAGTTGATTAAACAATTTAATAATATAATACTTATATTAAAATATGATAGTATACAGAACAAAAGATTTTTCTGATTATCCAACAGAACTGATAGATTTACCTGAAGGAAAATCATGGGTAATTTCTAATCCTGTTTCAGAAATTAAATTAACAAAAGATGAGGGAAAAACAATTGTAATTGAAGAAAACAAAGATGAATCAGTGGTAAGATATTTAGTTTTATCATATCATAGATTTTCAGAAAATTATCATACAATTTTACTTAAAAATATATCATATACTCTAAAAGAATTACTTGGAATAATTTATACATTTTACAATCAAAAAGTTATGTCTTATTTAGATCTAAAATCATTAAATTCAAATGATGTTTGGGAATATATTGATGATGCATGCAAAACTTTAAAACAAAATCCAGATAAAATTATTCATCCAATTGATATTATGGGTGACAAACGTTTCTTTGAAGGAATTTATATTGAAAAAGATGGTGTTGGAGATATCCAATACATTTTACGACTAGGTAGTTAATTAAAAAATTTAATTAAATAAAATAATATAAATTATAATTAATCATGTTAAGACTTAGTATCGATAAAAAAGATGGAGAAAATATAGATTTACTCAAAGAAAATCAAAAAAGTTTTTTAATTCAACCTGTTAATAATACAAATCACTATGATAATGATTATGATTATAATATAAATGATAAAAACGAATTAAACACAATATTTTCTCATATTGATATATTTGAACCAATGATTAAAAATTTATTTGGAAATGAAGAATATATTACAGTAAAAAAATCTGATTGTGAAGAAAATATTTATATTCATGAAGAATCAAAAGTAATTAAACATATTATTGATGGAAATATAGTTATTCGGGATAAAAAATTTATTTCTATTATTAATATACTTAAAATATTTAAGTACAATGAAGAAAGTCGATTAAAATTTGTATCGGAAATAAAATCATTAAATCCAAATAAAATTTTACAATTAATTGATGATAAATATGTTGAATTATTCAGTAAACAAAAGGTTTCAGATAAACCAATCAATATTGATATTAATTTAAATAAATTAGGAATTCCACATTTAGGTGGTTATAATTACTTAATGACATTTGAAAGAAAACGATGTACTATAAAAATAGAATCAAATGAATTATTTATGTATTATAGATTGAATGGCATCGATTATAAAATTTTATTGTTTATTGATAAACCGAAGGCCCAGTTTGGTGTCTCTATTAATACTTATATAAAAAAAACAATAGTTCCTTATGCACACATACATGGTAATGCAGATCAATTTAGAGAAGAATGTGCATGTTTAAATTATTCAGTTGATTTTATGGATTATTTACAATCATTTTTTGACAAAACAAAATTTCAAGCTGGATTTAAAAAAGTTCCCTTAGATTGGGAAAATAAATATTTTGATAAATTATTCGGATACCATGGAGTGAATATTTATAATGTACTTGGAAAAAAATATCCTAACTACAAATTTGAAATATATTACAATTGGATTAACGAAAACATAGATAAAAATAATAAATCATATTTGTCTTTAAATATGAGTTAAATTTTTAATTAAAAATACTTAAAGATTTGTTTACTATAAATATTATTGTCTAAAGACTAATTATAAATGGATTAAATTTAATTTAATCTTTTGTTATAAATTTTTATAACAAAAAGTTTTTTTATAAAAAAATTTCCTAATAATGATCATTCTTAATACTTTTTAATAGTCGGATTAACTAATACATGATTTGCCATTAGATTCAATACTTCCTCATGCATTATAGGTGCCATTGCACAAATCTCACAATTGTTACCAACATGTGAAACAATTTTACGAAAAGGTTCTCTAAATTTTTCAACCAATTCTTCACATTCATCAACAACCAATTTAGAAATCTTTGGAAATAATTCAGGATGTGTTTCAATAGAATGAGATAATCTTGATGGAGAAGTCACAATAATTTGAATTGTGCTACCTAAATTGTCTTTAATTTCTGTGTAAAAGTTATCTCTATCATTAGGATCAATATATTTGCATACAAGTACATTAAGATCTTTTGCCAACCCAGACACCATTTTAAATACTTGTTCAAGATGTCCAATATTAGGTTCAAGAATTACAATTTGTTTTCCAGTATATTTGTCTAAATTATTTAATATCGACACAATAATTGAAAAAGTTTTTCCTGTGCCTGCTCTTGATGTTATTATCATATCTTTTGTTTCGCGTTCAGACTTAATTATATCTGTTTGAATTTGAGTTAATCCATTAAAATCATTTGTATAATTACGAATGTTTAATAAGAGTTTATCGTTTATTTCAATTGCTTCCATTTTTACAATATTAAATTTGTCAGTAAATATTAAAATTATAATTCAATTTTTTTTAATTTAGTTGTACAAATAAAATCATTTGTTTTAGTAAATTGATTTCTAAAAGAAGTTAAGTATTTATGATTCCATGAATAATATCTTGCAGTTAAACTAATAATTTTTTTGCCTTTGATTGGGGTTTCTGAACTTGTTGATTTTATTTTAACTTTAAGTGACCCAACTCCTCCATGAGTGAATAAATGTTTATTATCTGATGTAATAATGTTGTCAACAATGTTTTTACCTTCTGGATATAAATAACTATTATAATTATTAATAGGTCCTTTAATTACTTTAGAGTTAAAATAATCTAAAAACTCTATTTCAATATCTTCTTGCTTAAATTGTGGTAATCTTGTTCCCGTGCATAAATTTTTATAAGTAAAATCATAAAATTGTAAAGAAATTTCTCTCATTGTATCATGTATTCCTGCTATTGGTATTTCATAACAATGAATAAAAGTATTGTCTTCTTGAATAATTTTGTAATATTGTAAAAAATCTATAGGTAGATCTAATGTTTCTTTCCAAGTAATGTAATCATATTTATTTGTAAGATATCCATTTTCAACCGATTTAAACATTTTATGATCACATTTAATTAGTTCTAATCCATTTAATTTGGGCATTGAGATACATGTGTATGGTTTAGACTCTAATTTTTGAATTTCTTCGTCTAAATATTTTTCTTCGAAGCTACTTTTAATAAATTGTCCATTTTCTAATGCTAAATAATCTGATTCGGATTGATATGGTGAATATGCAAGACCAGCCATGCCATATCCTATTCTTAATTTATTAAATAAACCATGATGTTGAATTTCTTGATTTATCCAGTTTCTTTCAGTTAATTTATTATCTAGCTCAGTATAAAATTTAACATAGGTTACATTAAATTCAATTTCTAACATATCTAAATAATTCATCAACCTATTAATATTTTGTAATCTAAATGCGACATTATGATGAGATAAACATTTACAAACTAGAATTATATTAGAAATTATAATTTCTTGGAAATTAACGAATTTATCTTCATAAATTTGCTGACCACCTATACATAAATTCCAAGTTAAATCTGATAAAAGTCCATTAATAAATTCTTCAGAAACAACTGGGAATCCATTAAGTGTTTTGGATTTGATTGAAACTACACAACCTTTAATAGATTTATCAGATAAATCATATTTTTTAAAATCAATTTCGATTGATGGAATACAAGAGTTACGTATTTTTGTAATTAATTTATTATTTAAATCTACACTAAAGCTATATTGTAAAGTTGTTTTAACAGATTGATTAAGCATTTCTTTAGTAATAGTTACTGGATTCTCTATTTGTTTTTGACTTGTAATATTTTCTTCAGGTATCCATTTTTGAAGTGTGATTGGAGGTGAAACATCAGAATTTAATTTATAAATTGAATTGTCATTATTATTATCAATTGTTTCACCCAACCAAGGTTTCACAATAGTTTTTGAAGATGGTTCATCTGCTCCTAAAAAATATAGATTATTGCCAATTTGTTCACCAGGGATCCATGGTTTAACAACAGTTTTAGGATCTGGTACATCAGCTTTTAGTGTTAAAATTGGTTTTTGGTTTAAAGTTCCGTTTTCCGACATTTTTAGTGTATTTATATAATCTTCTAGTACATTATTTTTAGAAATTAACCGCAATGTCCGTTTATTTTTTTTAATTGAAACGTCAAATGGAATCGAAGTAACTTCAAGACAAGTCTTAAGTAAACAAACTGCTTGAACTTCGGTTTGGATTTTATAATCGGTTTTATGTAAAGAAAAATTTTTAGCATGAAAAATCTTTCTAAATTCAGGAATTAGATCATTTAATTTTACAAGATCTAATTTGATGGTATCCACATCTGTTAAACTGATTGAATGGACATAATCTACTATTCCTTTAAATCCAAACAATACTATTAACTTTTTATCAATAAATTCAATTTGGTCTCGCAAATTTTTCATTTCGCAATATAAATAATTCTATATATTAATATAATTTTAAATTAAAATATCGGATATCCGAACTTTTAACATAAATAATATAATTTAAAAATTTTTTATGGAATATCTCTTGTTCTGTAAATATAATTATATCTAATATCTACTGGTAATTTATTAGCATTTATTCCATCAGCATTTTCATCATCACTTATTATTTTACCTTTACTTTGATAAACAACTCTAAAATTTGTATTAAATTTATCTGAAAACTGGATAATTTCTTTATCAAGACTAATATATCCATCACAACCAAAAATTGTATAATTATCTAGTCCTCTAAAAATATTAACAAGCACTTCTTTATTACCAAAAATTGCTTTTGATAATATTTTTCCACATGTATTGACTCCATAATATAAATAATTTTTATTAGTAGTTTTAATTTCATTTAATATTCTTATAAAATTTGGATTTTCAAACCAAGGAAATTTTGTTATACAATAATAACAAAGTATTTTATTATCAGAAAATAAGTCAGGATAAGTTATTTTTGCTGTTCCTAATGGCATAACAAAATTATCCAAACTTATATATCCATTTTCATAAAATTTAAATTCAAAAAGTAATATAATATATTTTTGTCCATGTTCTCTAACATCTCTTATTATAAATTCAGGCAAGTTATAATCCATAGAAATACCAGTTCCTATTCCTATATATAAATTATAATCAGGATTAGAAAAAATTATATTTTTAATTAGTGAAATCATTTTGTCATTACAATCATCACTTTCATTATTGATATTTGTAATTAAATACATTCCATCGAATACTTTGTTATCATTGAAATAATTTTTTTTATTACAAGTTATATTTACAACAATACAGTTATCACCATTATCAATAAGTTCATCTGGAACATTTTTAATTTTGTTTAAAGAAATTAGGTCTAAACCAATTTTTTTATAAAATAATGGATTAGAATTTGATAAAATTTTTTTCATTCCTTGAAACATTTCTTGATATTCAATATCATTTTTACAAAAAGTTTTTTTAAATATATTTTTTACAAACATCCCAACACTCCCAAGTGCTTCAGTACGTGAATAATTATCTAATAAACCTTCACCTAATAAAAAATCTAAGTCAATATTACCACCGATTTGTTCTTTACTTAATACATCTTCTTTTTTTATTGATTTTTTTAATAAAATATATTTTGTCTTATACTTGAGGTATTTTTTTCTATAAGAAATTTCCATTTATATTAAATTATCTCAAGATAAAAATTGAAATATAACATATATTCTAATTATACATAATAATAATAATAAAATGGATATTAATAATTTAAATCAAATAATAGAAGGAGTAAATAGTAGTTGTCTAATTTGTGCGGACGAATTATCAAAAGACAATGCTACAGTATGTAGTGATCAAGAAAACTCTTGGTCTATTGGTCCATATTGTATTGATTGTTGTAAGCATTATCAAGATGTAATGTGGATAAATTATATTACAAACATAATTAATGCTGATTGTGAAAAATCATTAAAACGTGCAGTAACTTATCCTGCACCAGAATATTTAACATTTAATGCAATGATTACAGGATCTCCAATCATCAATTATTATCATTGTGGGCAAATTTATTCAGCAAAACTAAATATTCCATATAACGAATTAAAAATTAAAGAAATTAATGATGATATTGAAAAACTAAGAGAAAAAATGTTAGATGACAACTTTGATTATTTAAGTGAAATACATTTTTTTGTTGAAAGACATTGTATGCACAAATATAAAAAATGAAAATTAAAAAATTGATATTTATTTAATATTAAAATAACTAATTTAATATAATAATAAAATGATAATAGGTTGTGATATAGGAGGAGTTGTCAAAGAAATGACTTCTGATTCACCAATTGAAAATTCAATTCAAACGATTAAAGAATTAGAAAGTAAAGGACATAAAGTTATATTTATTTCAAAATGCAAAGATAATTTTAAGCAAATAATTAATCAATGGATGAAAGATAATTCTTTAGATAAAAATCAAATTTACTTTTGTAATGAATATTCTGAAAAATGTGCAATTTGCATCAAATTAAATGTTAACCACATGATTGATGACAAGCTTCAAGTATTCAAAGACATCCCAGATTATATAAATAAGATTTGGTTAACATCTGACGATAAAAAAATTTCAGGTGCATATAAATTTCAACCAGATGAAGTTTCCAAAGTTAAAATTTGTAGAGATTGGAATGAAATTAAAGAAATTATTCAAAGATAGATTTTTTTATTTGTAAATTTTGTATTTAGATATTTAAATTTTATCTTACATTATAAAAATATATTCAAGTTAAATTATTCTTGAGGGTAAAAAGCAACTATATGATCATTAATATTAAATTCATCATTGTTTTTATAATAGATATCGGTTAAATAATCAAATTTAGGATTAACTCCATCAATTTCATTTGATTCCAAAGTATTGTTTAGATTATCTTTGGGACAGTTTCTCTTACTTGATTTATAGGGGATATCAAAATCCCCACCGATAATAAAACTAGAAATTTTACATTTCTGATCATTAATTTCTTCTTCAAAATAGAACAAGCGTTTGGGATTTAGAGGACTTTCTTCTTCATATCTAATTTCTGATTTTCCGAAAAAGTGTACTCTGAAATTACCTTTACTCCAAGAAGGAAAGCAATTTACATTAACTACTGTAAAATACTTGTTGTTTTTAGTGTTATGAATTATATTTTTCATACCATCATTTCTCTTAAACATAATACCAAATTCTTTCCATGCAATGGTATAAGGTTCAGATTTGATAATTTCAAGGTCAGGATTATTAATAAGAACAACATAGATTGGTTCACTAATACCATAAGCCTCTGGATCATCACAATAATCCAAATAATTTTGATGCATAAAAGCAATTTTTCCTTTAACTTTATATTGTTCAAGATTTTTAATCATGTCCAAAAGTTTTAATGAACATTCTTGAATTAACATAATGTCTGGAAGCTTGCCATTAAGAATATTTTGTTTAGGAAAATAATTATGGTCTGTCAATAATTCAAATAGTTTATTGTACCTATTAATTTCATATTCAGTTTCATTTTTAACTAATTCATTATATTTATTATCAAATATGAGTTGTAAATGTCTTCTATCAAGATTATCAGGATCTTCATGAATTTTTTCATCAAGTTTAATTTTAGATTTAAGATTCCAGGTTGAAATTGTAATATCATCCTCAGAATTGTCACTTGGTTTAAGTTGTTTCATATAAGGATTAAACTTTCTAGTTAATTTAAGTTGATGATCTGAACAATAAATATGTGGTTCCACATAGTAAATTTCATTTGAAATAGTTTTATTTGTAGAATTATACTTGTAAACACATTCAAACTTTTTAATTTTATTATCATATTGATCTGTTAACATTTGATTATAATTGTTTTCCTTAATTAAGAATCTGTTTTCTGTAAATAATTTTTCATCAAAGTTATTTTTAATGAAACACTCAGTTATTAGATTATAGAATTTAAGAACTTGTGTATCATGAATATATTTAATATTTATATCAGATGTTTTTAGTTCGTATTTATTAATTTCAAGTGCATATTGAATATTTATTAGTCTTGTCATAATTTTTTCAACACATCTACTTACTTTTTCAACTCTATCCTTAAATTCACTCAACGAGTTTGATGTACAAGGTTTTTCAAACTTGTATATATGTTCTGATATAGTTTTAAATACTGATTCAAAATTACTAAAGATTGATTTATTAACAAGTCCATGAATAAGATATTCCTTGTTATAATAAAACTCCCATGTAATATTATTAACATTTACAAGTAGCTTGTCAATAAAAGTATATTTGAATTCATTATATTTTGATATCAGATTAGTAAAAGTAGAATCCATAGGATATGAATTATTGTTAATTGAATAGACTTTAAGATTATCCAAAATATTTTGAATAAATCCCATTCTACCAAGATGAATAATTTTTTTCAAGTAAGCTATAGTAACTTTTTCTTCGTTTTTAATACTTTTAATTATTTTGATAAAATTATTGGTTGCGTTTTCTACCTCTTTAATTATTCGTTCACTGTTATATTTGTAGTAAATTAGCATTTCATTATATGAAGAATACATTAGTTTACAATAAAATTGTTTAAGAACGTTAGTTGGATCATTTGTATATTCAATATAAAACTTAATTTTATTTATACAGTACATTTTATATTTTTGTATTTGAATATCTTTGACAAATCCATTAATTTGATGTAAGCTTTCATACTTGATTAAATCACAAAATGTGTCAAAGTTATCAGAATTTTCTTTTATCAGATTATATATTTCAAATATTTTTTGAATTGAACGTTTAGATAGATAATGAGTATCATCGATATTTTTACTTTTAATTCCATTATTTATGATTCTTGTAAATTGATTTAGTCTGTCAATAGTGCTTTTGGTTTCATCAATTATTTGGTTAGTAATATTTTCATCAAGTTCAATATTTTCATTTACTAGTTGATTAATATTTTGTTTAAGGTATTTATTAATTCTGTCAAAATGATAAAATTTTATATATTCGGTTAAATATTTTTTTTGTTCAGTTTCTTTTATTTTAAAGATTTTTTTATTAATATAAATTTCTCCAAAAGTTGTGTATAAGTTCAAAGTAGTATTTATATCAGTTGATTTATTAAAGTTTGCAGTAATCTGAGAATCAATATTATCAATATTATATCTAACCATATTTAAATAATTAGAAATAATAGATTCAATTGATTGTTCGTTTTGTATGTTAATTTGATTATAATCAATTTCCAAATATCTAATGTATATAATTTTTTCGATTTGTTTAAATCTATGCAATAGATCTTTTATAATTTTAGATGCACAAGAATAAACTTCATAAAGATTTTTTTGTCCACTTGTATTGGTTAAAACTATACGATTAATATAATCATTATAAGTTCTTAAAAATTCAATTAATTGTTCGAGTTGAAGTTTTTTTATTAAGCTCTTTCCTCGTAAAATAGGTTCGTTATCAGAGATAAATTTTTTTGTAGCTTCAACAATTACTTCAACCTTATCTCTAATTTCATTAGGATAAAATTCATCAATCAAAGATTTAATAAAAGTTTCATATTCATCTTCTGTTAAAGTTGTATAATTTTTAGATATTTGCTTATTTTTTTCATAGAACATAGTTTTATCACTTACAACTTTATAAATGTTGTACAATTTGTTAATTAATTCATTGAAATAAGTTTGACTTAAAATTTGCAGTTTTAGACCAAGAATCTTTTCTTTACAAGTAAGATTAGATTCATCAACCGTAAATTCAATCTGAGAAACAGGGTGAATCACGGAAGCAGATTGTTGGGCTTCCAATCCACTATTAGAAACACCTACATGTACACCATCCTTTTTATCTCCAGAACCAACCGAGCTGTCATCAACAACGATAATTTGTTGATTCATACTTGTTCTCCAAGAACCACTGTTTGTGCTCGAGTCATGAGCTGGAGTAAAAGACTGGTAGTCCTCGGAAATAGGCTTTTTAGGCCTAAAACCGTTAGAACCATGAGGCTTTAAAGATCGCTTAAAAGTATTCATAATTTCTACCTTGTAGAATTATTGTCTATTATTATAACTTAAAATCAATTTTTTTATAAAAATTGAATTTTAAAACTTTACTAAGAGTATATCATATTATTAAAAGAATGTTTGGTTCAAATACTAATCCTACCTATACAGATTTGAATAAAATTACATCTCTAGTAGAAAATATTTCAAAGAAACCAGAAGAATGTAAGGGAATATATTTAGACCAAATACAACAAGTAATAGCTTTTACATCAAAATTTTATCCTAGACTTAATGCTTATTTTGAAAATTGCCTTAAACCTAATATCGACAGAAAAAATCATGTGCTTTCGATATTTAGTATCGACAAAGTATATGGACTTGAATATGAAGAGCTATGTGCTCATAAACAGTGTCTATGGGATATAATTTGGGAATTTATTGTTTTGCAAAAATACATTTGTTGGAATAAAGTATGTAATGATAAAGAAAAATATTCAAAAGAAATTGTTTCTCATGTTAGAACTGCATTTTATAAAGCAATTGATAGCTTAAACTCTTTTATCCGTGAAAAAAATTATACTTATAGTTTTGGACAAATGAAGAATTCCTCCCATTCAAACATTTTAACTAATTCAAATATTGCAAAAGAATTTGAAGAAATTTCAGGAGCGTCTAAATCTAACATTCAATTTCTATTTCAAACATTAGCAAACCCTATTGTATTTAGCGACTTTATTGTAAATAAATTTAATTCTGGAATTCAAATTAATTCTGCCGATGAGTATGCAACATCTCCTATTGATTTACCTACTTATCCTGAAATCTTTTCATCAGACTCAATATCTGTAAACCCAGTATCTGGAAACCCAATATCCATAATTATGGTACACCCATCTTTAATTCAATCAGATAAAGAAATGACATCAAGATCAAGTCGTAGAAGAAGAAATCGTAAAAATAAAAACAAAGAACAATCAACAATTAACACAACAATCCAAGATAATACTCTTTATTATAGAGGCAGTGATGTTTTGCAGTAAATAATTTTTTTATTTGATCTAAATATTGGATTTTACCAACAAATTTATGAAAAGTTATCAACTTTATTCATAATTAAATAACTCATTTTTGAAATCTTCTATTTTAATATTAATATTTCTTAGAGATAGATTTGAAATAGATTCACTTAAATCATTAGATTTTAATTCAAAATCTTCTAATTTTTTTGGTATTTTTGTAATGATTTCTGATGATTCAAATTTAGAATTATAGTCAAAATTTTCAACATGTTCAAATAATAAATCATAGTCATTTGAAAAATCTAGAGTAATTTTTTTTACAGAATCTGGTAAATTGTTAATAATATTTGAGAAGTTTTTACTAAATGGAATTTTTATCACAAGCAAATTACCAGGATAATTACTAATATTATTTTTAAATTTGGAACAACCATAATCATTTCCAAAAATTAAATTTAATAAAGATTTTGGTAATCTATTTATAGGTTGATTAAAGGAATATCCTAATTTTAAATCTATAATAGAATCTGGTAAATTATCAATTGGTTGATTAAAATTATGTCCTATGTATAAAACACTAAGTTTATTGGGTAAATTATCAATCTTACAATTAAACTCATCTTCGAATTGTAAAAATGTTAAATTGTTGGGTAAATTATCAACTGGACAATTGAAATTTGAATTTTTACTAAATGATAAACTTATCAAAGATTCAGGTAAATTATCTATTGGATTGTTAAAGTTTTTTCCCAATTGTAGATATTCTATAGTATTTGGTAAATTATTTATTGGTTGGTTATACATATCTCCTAAATACAAATATTTTAAACCACATACATAATTAGAATTATTGGTTGAATGTAAATTATCAAGTGGTTTATCAAATAAACTTGATTTGTCAAATGATAAATTTTCAATAAAATCTGGTAATCCATTAATTTGTAGATTATAGTTTTTTCCAAAAGTTAAATTTTTTAAAGTTTCAGGGTAAAATTTAATATCTTTATTTATATTCCAAAACAAAGATTCAAGTGGATTATTAGAATAATTAAGATGTTCGAAATCATCTTGTAATTCCAAGTCTAATTTAGTAATTAAATTATTTGAACAATCCAAGTACTTTAATGATTTTGGTAAATTGTATAAATCGGTAATTTGATTATTTGCACAATTAAATTTTTCAATATAACCTAATCTTACAAATGAAATTGATCCTTTAGTACCAGTATTGGAAATGTCAATTTCTTTTTCATATGGTGAGTAATTTGACAACAAAGAAGTAGTGTTTTCCATGGGTTTATATTATTAATTATTTAATAAATAAATATTATTTCAGTTTTTATAACATATACTATTTTTCTTTAAATTTATAGTATTTTCTTGGTTTTCAATAAATTTTTCATATAGATCTGCATTGATTATTTGATTTTCTAATTTGGAAGAAACATGATTATAATAAATATCAGGATCATTGTAAAATTCTTTTTCTCTCATTTTTCTTACTCTTTCTAATATAATTTTAGCTTGTTGATTTATATTTTCTTCTTCATATTTATTTATTTTTAATTTTACAAATAAATCATTTGATGATATTTTATTTAAATTTGATATACGAATCATTTTCATTGCTACCAATTTATCTTTCAAATGATATATACTTGATTCATCAATTTGATTTGACATTATTTTATCATCAATTAATTCTGTTATTCTATTTTTTATTTTATTAACGCTAATTTTTTTTTTAGATTTAGGTATTATATTGTTAACATTACTTTTTATTTTATTTTCATTATTGTTTTCCTTGAATTCATCAATCATTTGTTTTAATAATCTATTTGGTATTAGATTATTTTTATTAATTAGTTGTCTTGTAATTGGACTTAAATTATTTTTTACTGCCATAATTGATAACCTATCATATGTATGACCATCCTCACAAATAACAGGATCTGACATTAAATCTAATGAAATTGGACATAAATATTCATCTGGAATTTCATTGTCCGACATTTTTTATTATTAATTATTATTTGAATATAAAAACTTCAATTTTTATATAAATTATCTAATTTTTATATAAATTATCTACGTCTATTCGGTTGAGCAAAAACATTATTATCTTCCAATAATTTTTTTGCTAAATTAAATTCCTGAGTATCCATATTACCAACAGATTTAATAATATTTTCTTTTTTAACATGATCCCAAGTATGACAACGTGTACATCCTTGTTTAGGACCTTGAAGACAATTATTACAAAAGTGTCCATAACCTATACCAATAATTGTTTCTTTACATAACCAACACATTTCATTTCCACATGCACATTTAATTTTATTACATCCATCTTCTTTATATATTGATTTTGCACATTTTGAACATTTCAACAAAATTGCTTCTGTAAGCTTGTCTTCTATATTTTTTCTATCAGAATTACATAGACCTTTATGATCTAATTCATTACATTTCAAACATGTGTTTTTTTTACAAGTTAAACATTCTAATTTTTTTTGATTTTTTTTAATATCCCAGTATGATTCACAAAATTGACATTTTACCAAATTTAATCCATTCATATTAAATATATATGCAGTTTCTTCTTTTATTTTTAATTTAATATATTCCTGATAAACTTTTTTGTTTAATATTTTTTCTAGGGTTTTATCAGAAATTTCACAATCGCATATTTCATCAGTATTAATACATTTTATTTTTGTACTTGCATTTTGATAAATCATATTTTCTGAATGTTTACACATACAATCAATACAAATTGCATGTGATTTTTTGCAAAAAACTAATAGGTCAGTAGATTTAGTTTCATAACAACATCCACATTCTTTTGTTTTACTTAATGTGTTAATATTTATTTGAAAATTATGATAGGTTTTATCTTCTTCACCATCTAAAATTTCTATTATTAAATTTAATGATGCTTTATCAATATTATCATAAATATTTTGATTTATATTGACATATTTTTCTTGTTTTTTTTTATGTTCTTCTATATATTTTTTTATCAATTGTTTAATAGCAACATTTGGAATAAGTTTATTTGGATTAATTGGTTTAAGAGTTAGCGGAGAAATTGATATTCCAAGGGAAATAATTGAATCTCTGTCATAAGTATTTCCATCTTCACAAATAACAGGATCTTTCATAATTTCAAATGAAATAGGACATAAAAAATATTTTGGAATCTCCATTTATATTAATATAAAAGTAAATATATAAAAACAAATTCAATTTTTGCAAAAATATATATTTTAACCAATAACAAATTATAAAAATATTAATTGGTGTTATTTAGTTTCTTTATATAAAAATCTCTAAAAATATGTATACAAGAATTGATATGAAAACGATTACCTTTATCTAAAATAACTCCAGTTGCTACTTCTTTAACATTTTTATTTGGATCTATAAAATGTATAACACACTTTATTGAATCATAAATGAAATATACAATATCAAATTCATTTTTTGCTTCTGAATAAAGTTCTTCCCATTCTAATAAACAATGAGGATTATTATATTCTAAATCGTAATTACGTTTTTTAATTACCATACATTTGATTCCATAAAAACTCATATTAATGAATAGTTTAAATACTGTATCAATAAAAAATGTACAACCTAATGCATGTGCAAGACTATCAATTAATTGATTTTTGGTTTCTTTTAAATATTTACTAATTTTATTATTAGATACATTTTCTTTGTTAATTTCATCAGGATGTATTATCTTTAATTCTGGTTCAGTTTTTAAAATTTTATTAGATTCATAATCTGTATTTGATTTTTCATTTATTGGTTCTGATATTTTTCTTTTTATTTTTAATAAATATGGATTATTTGTTTCCATTAAAGCTAACTTATTAACAACTTTTCTCATTTCAAATACTCTATTATATTATATAATTTATTTATTATATATCTTTTTAATGAATACCTATAATAAATTATTTTATTCAATTTTTATTGTATAAATATTATATAATCAAATATTAAATGCCAACACTAACAGATAAAGTTACATCAAAAACAAAAGATAAAGTTACATCAAAAACAAAAGATAAAGTTACATCAAAAACAAAAGATAAAGTTACTTCAAAAACAAAAGATAAAGTTACTTCAAAAACAAAAGTTACTTTAAAAACTAAAGATAAATTGATGTTTATTTTATTTCCAGGACATGGAAATTCTGAAAAAGATTGGAATTGGGATTATGATAAAAAAATACCAATATCTGAAATTAATTTTACATCTACATTAAAAAAACTAGGAAAAATTTGTTACATATCATTTCCATGGAATAATATTTTTTATTATTACGATAAAGAGGGTCCATCAAGATTTACAGATGATTTAAATTTTTATATATCAGATTTTGATGTAAAAGCCTATTGTAAAAAAGTATTTACAGAAATAAAAGATTTTAAGGGTAAATTTGTTCCAATTGGACATTCAATAGGTGCACTATATGCGCATACATTTGCGGAGTTATATCCAAAAAGATGTGCTTTCAGTGTTTGTATTGATGGAAGTTTTTTAACAAATATTTGGGATGTGCAAGATAAATCAATTAAATCACATCTTAAATATTCTGATGATGATTTAATTAAATTTAAAATGAAAGTAGTACAAGGAAATAAAAATGCAATAAATAAGTTAAGTGTAATAAGTTCTAGTAATATTTATAATAGTATTTATAGATTTAAAAAAAATTACTCAAATATAAAATTAAAAGTAAAAAATTTATCTTTCTTTAATTTAGATACATCAAATGATCCAATTCCAATTCAATTAAATGTTATGAAAATTAAAGAAAGCACTGAAATGAAAAGATTTAATGGTGCAAAATATGAATGTATTTTTTTCGTTGATAAAACACATTGGCCACATTGGAATAAAGATTCAAGAGAAATAATTTTAGATATTATAAAGAAAAATATAAATGGAATTGACTAAATCGATTATTATTTTTTATTAGCAGAATCTAATAAAATTCTCATTTCTTCATCAATTCCTCTAAGAATATTCAAAACTCTATTATATTTTTTATACTCTAAAAGTAGTAATAATACTATTTTTTGTTTAAATGAAATTAAGTCTTCTTGATAAAGTGTATATATTTTTTGAATAACTGAACCTCTTTCTATCAAAAAAATTTTTTCTTTATCAAGTTCTTCAAAACATTCTCTTATTTTTTTATATTTTTTTGTTTCTATTAAATTCATAAGCTCTAATTTTTTTTCATCTGAAATTTTATTTTCTTCATATAGACTATTTATTTTTTTAATTAAAGTAGGTTTTCGCATAATTTTCTTTTTTTCTGGAGGATTTTTTTCAGATTGTTCTTTTATAATTTTTTTTGATTTTTCTACAACTTCTGAAAACAAATCATCATCAATAGGAACACCATTTTCAATCATTTCATCAATTGTTTTATGAAAAACTATCGATTCTTCTTTTGTTAACAAAAATTCTTTATATTCAATCATTTATTTATGTACAAATATATATTTTATTTTTTAAATATATTTTTGATTTTGTTTGTGCTATTTATTTTTTTTATATTTATATAATTTATAAATGGAAGAAGAAAAATATAAAAAAAAATATCTTAAATATAAATCAAAATATTTAATGTTAAAATACCAATTAAATAATCAACAAAAAGGTAATGGACTAATGGATAGTATGATAAAAATGAGTCAATCATTTCCAAATATGATGACTAAAGGAATACCAATGGCCAATATGATGACACAATTTGGACCTCCAGGTATGTCAGGAAATCAACAACAATCCGTAATGATGTTACAACAATTTGTTACTCCACAAAATATGCAAATTTTTACTAAAATTGTTGGTAGTTTATTTACACATATATTAGATCCTAGATTTTATCCAATGCTTGCTCTTATTATAAAAGATATAACTTTTTTAATGGGTTCAGCAACAACCGCTAATCCTTTAGTTGTTATGTATAGTTTAAATAATGCTCTTAATAATATGAGGAGTACATTTCCTAAAGAATTTATGTTACTTAAACAATTTTTTATGAGTAATAGACATAAAATAATTCCAATTTTACAAAAACATAATCCAATGCTATTTAATGATGCAACTTATGAACCACTTATTAATTTTATTTTTAGATAGAACAAAATTTTTATAAATCATTAAAATTTTTTTTATCAAATATAGAAACAAACTTATGATATTCAATTGGTATTAAATTTATTTGATTAGCTTCAATTCCTATCCAATTAATATTTTTTGGTAGTTTATTTATTTTTATATCATAATTAGAACTTAGAGCAATCCTTATTATATTATCTGGTAAATTATCCAATGAATATCTAAAATAATATGATAAATTAAGAACTTCTAAATCTGTAGGTAGATTATTTAATGGATGATTAAAATGCCAACCTAAAAATAATTTTTTCAAACCATTTGGTAAATTATCAATTGGTTGATTAAAATTTATTCCAACTTCTAATGAAATAAGACTATTTGGTAAATTATTTATTGGAAAATTAAATTTTTTTCCCAATACCAAAAATTTAAGACTTGATGGTAAACAATCAACTGGTTGGTTAAATTCACCTGCTAATGTTAAACTTTCTAATCCATCAAAAAATATTAAAATCGGCTGATTAAATTTTACTCCTGAATAAAATGTTTTTATTTTGTAACCTTCTTTAAATATATTATTAACATCGTGATTGAAATCAAATCCCATATTCACTTTTTCACATTTTCTGATTAAACTTCTTAATTCATCTGTTAATTCTTCAGTAAAAGAATTGACAAATATAATTTCTGAATTTTTTATAATATATTTATCTTGCATCTTCTTATTTTTCTATATAATATAAAATGTTATGTATAATATTTTATTTCAATTTTTATAAAAAATATTAATAATCTGATCCTAATGAAGTAATTTTATATTCATTATTTAAGATATTAAAAAGATCAGGATGCATATGAATAGTTTTTCCATGTGAATTTATATTTTTACAAATCCCAAGAGTAATATGAAGATAATCTGATGTAGTATAATCAGATAATTTTCTATTTCTCAAATGTTTATAGATATTTTTTCCCAGGTTTTTTAAAGTGTCAGAATGAATTATCCACATAACTGTTCCTCTATTAGTTATTCTGACTTGATCAGATGGTTTAACAACAATATCTGAACATTTTGATTGAAATTGACAAATATAATCATTTGCTGATTCTAATTCATCAAATATATGATGAATCTTACCAACTAGCGTAATATGATATGGATGACAACCTAATCCTGCTTCTGGTAATTCTTGAGGAATAAAATCATTCCCAAATGTTATTCTTAATTGTTGATTAATAATATCAATATGTTCTATTAATAGTAAATCTAAATCTACTTTAAAATACATCTTGAACAGTAATTGATATTAGAAGTTTAAATTATATAAAAATTCAATTTTTATTATAATCTACTTTTCATGTATTTTAATTATAATTTCTGAAATTTTATCATCAGTTAAATTCTTAATATCTGAATTCCAATAAGTTTTATCTTTTTTGACAAATTTGATGGCATTTTTACGTTCATCAATTGAAAAAATATTTACATAACCTTTAGTTTCAAGCTTAGAAATAAATTCCTTTGTTAAATAATTAAATTTACCATTAGACTGATAAGAAGAATTATATTTGAACCATGAATCTTCCTTTTCAACTGATTTTAATACAGATTCATCAAAATAATTTAATTCTAAATCTCGTCTTTGAAAAAATTCTTCACAATAAGATCTTCCTCCTCCAATTCCAAACATTAAAACGTATTTATTTTTAATTTTTTTTGGTTTAATAACTCTGCAAAAACATATTGCCATAATTTCCTCTCCTATTTCCTCTGTTGACTCTGAATCTCCAAACCATATTTTTTGATAATCATTAATAACTTGAAAATATTTTTCAAGTTCTTCCTTGCATGTATAAGTTAAAAAATAAGATTGCCAACCCATAACTAAAATATATATAAAAATTTTATATTAAATTAAAAAAACAACTTTTTTAGAAATATGGACTTTTATAAACATACTTTTGTAATTTATCAGGTACTAGATAGATTTGTTCTGCGTCACTGATAAAAATATCACTAAGATTTTTGAGCAGATAAACATATCCATTTGGATTTTTTGAATTACAACCAGCTCTAAAATAAAAGTTAATATTGCTTCTATAAATTTTGTTTAAAATTAGTTCTTCGAGTTTTTCAGGTAATTGATTAATTGGAGAATTAAAATTTCTACATCTACCAAAATTTAAAGATTTAATTTTAGGTGGAAGTTTATTAATTTCATAGTTAAATTGTTGACCAAAATCTATTTTTTTAATAGTATTAGGTAAATTATCGATAGATTGATTAAATGTATTTCCTAAAATTATTGTTTCCAGACCATTTGGTAAATTATCAATAGGTAAATTAAAATTAGAACCAAAATTTAAAAACTTTAAATTAATCGGTAAATTATCAACTTTTTGATTAAAGTATTCACCAAATACTAATTTTTGTAATGATTGAGGTAAGTTATCCACATTTTGATTAAAACTTTGACCTAGTATCAATTCTTTTAATGATTGTGGTAAATTATTCAATGGAAAGTTATATTTTCTAGACATCAAATTTAACACTTCTAAATTACTAGGTAAATTATTTAAATTATGATAAAAACTACTTGTGATTGTTAAGCTTTTTAGATTTGGTGGTAAATTATTTAGTTGATTATTAAATTTACCAGAAATATTTAGTTCTTTTAAATTTACTGGTAATTTATCAAGATTGTGATTAAAATATCTTCCTATAACCAATACTTCTAAACCACCTGGTAAATTATCAATTGGTAAGTTAAAAAGCCCGTCAATCTCTAGCTTTTTTAAATTAGCAGGTAAGTAATCTAACGAATTTGTAAAGTTATATCCTATGTAAAGTTCTTCAAGTGATTCAGGTAATTCATTAATATCTTGGTTAAATTTTGATACCCTATGTTTTGCAAATCTAAGAATTTTTAGATTTGAAGGTAATTTATTAAGTGATGTATTAAACATTGAACCTAAAGTAAGTATTCTAAGTGAATCAGGTAAACAATCCAATGGATGATTAAATGAAGAAGAATTTGCAAAAAATAAGTTAATTAAACCATTAGGCAAATTATCAATTGGATAGTTATAATATTTACCTATTTTTAAAATTTTTAAGTTTGGTGGTAAATTATCCAATGGACTTATGTAGCTATCTGGTAGATTTAAACTTTCAAGACTATCAGGCCATTTGTTAACTCTAAATTCAATTATACAATTTTTAGATATATCTAAATCTTTAATTGAATTAGGCAAACTATCCAAATTATGATAATACCTAAATGCACATAATTTTAATTGAGTTAATCCATTAGGAAGATTATCAAGTGGTTGATTAAATTCCCCTGTTAAACTTAATGTTTTTAAATTTTCAGGTAAATTATCAATAGGTTGATTATAATATCTTCCTAGAATTATCGATGTAACGGTATTCGGTAAATTATTAATTGATTGATTAAAATGCATTCCAAAATCTATTTCTTCAATACCATTTGGTAAATTATCGAGTGGATAATTAAAATTATTATTAAATTTAATTTTTTTATAACCACTTATTGCTTTAAGTATATAAGGATGAAGTACTCCATCAAAATTGTTTCTAAAAAATATTTTACCATTTTCAACCTGCAATATACTACTTAATGGAACTAGTTCATCCATTTTTCATGTAATTATAATGATTGACCATAATCTAATATAGTATTTTTCAATTTTTTATAAATGAATCTAAAAGTTGAATATGCAATAAAATAACATAAATCTAATATATATAAATATATAATACTATGCAGTTTGATATAGTGATAGATGAAACAGATGGACAATTAACTTTTGTCTTGGAAAATTCTGGATATAAAAACGAAATATCAATCGGAACAAGTATATTTAGAAAACAATTATTTCATGATGGCTCTTTTGATGAATTTATCGAGGCTTTAGAATTAAGAACAAATTATATCCTTAAAATAGCAGATTGTAACATGGAATCAATTAAAAATATATTTGAAATTTCCGATTCTAAATTCAAAATAATTACAGGTGTTTATACTGATTTTTCAGGATTTTGTGGAACTGAACCTAACTTACATGGTATACATCATTTTGATAACTCTATAACTATTCCATTGAATAGTGATGACAATGCAAACAAATTACTGAATATTTTTTCAATTCTTAAAAGTTTTCAACCTAATATAGATGAAAACGAATTATATGAAAAAAATTCAGATTCAGAATCAGAAGAAGATGGAGAATTTGATTATAATAAATTAGAAAAAATTTCAACCATTATGTAAAAATATTTTTATTTATAAATTTATTTACTTAAATTACTAAGTTAAATTATGGAAATACTAAATTCACATGATATTTATTCTTCATCAGAAACAGGTGATTTTTTTCTTTTCTATACAAGGGTAATTGGATCTACACAATTTTATCGAATCGCTAAATCAGAATCAGAGCAATTTATTAAATCTACCAACCTTAAAAAAAATAATATTATTTATGACAGTACTTTAACAATTAAAAAGAAAGATACTTATGATAAAAGCGAACAAGTTATAATATATTCAAATTCTCATTTAGAAGGATTCTTTTCTGATATTTATGTTGTTCCAGATCCTATTGATACTCACAGATATTTTATAGGAATGTTATTACAAGGAAATTATACATCAGTTAAAATTCACGGATTGTTTATATATTTTGATTCTAAAGGATCGCTTACAGAGAAAATAATAATTCCAAAAATAGTAATGGATTATGATTATAGAAATGGACGTGTTGATTCATCTAACACTTATTTATACAATCAAAGTTTAGTATTTTTAACATCACATAGAGATACTCATAAATATCAATTAAATATTTGTTGTTTTGATTATTATGATAACTTAATTGGAACACACAATACTTGCACAGAAATTTCTTCTGATTATTTTTTTGAAAAAAAGAATTTACAAAGTAACAGATGGTTAATTTTACCTGATGTTAAAACAAATGAAAAATGGATTTTAGATCTAAGTTCAATTTATGTAGAAAAAAATGAGTCTGATGGAAAAACATATATCTATTCTAAATTTAACGTTAATTTAAAAATGAATTATTTAATGTATAAATGTGATGATAAATATCAAATTAGTTCAATAGTTTCAACAGATTATTCAAAACCAGCAAAACCGTATTGTGACGAATATATACTTAATTGTACCAAATGTAAAAATCTTACTTCAATTGCATATTATTATGAAGGTAATATGTCTATCGGGTTGGGTAAAAGTTATTGTCATGACTGTGGAATAAGATATTCTCTTTCTGACAAAATATGGACCTGTTGTAAATTAAAACCTAAAAATGATTCTGATTTATATTATAATTTTTGTAATGAAAAATTAGATGAAGAAAATTCTTTTACATGCAATAAATTACATTCAGACAAAGAATTAATATTTAATTTTGATCTTGTTGAGAAAAAACCTTATAAAAAAAATGGTAGCGTTACAATTAAATAAAAATTGAATAAGTTCTTATCTAAAGTCAATATATATAAATTTTTTTTCATATATCTTCAATTAATTATAATGGAAGAACTTCAGCTTGATAAATTATTTACATCAAATATAACAATAAATGGAGGAAATAATGAATTACTTGAAAAACTAGATCAAATTAATAATACGTTACTTACAATTAATCAAACAATTAAAACCACTCAACTACTTAAAATGAAACAAAATCGTGATTATTGGAATAGACATGCTTTTTATGATGCAATTATAGAAGGTGATATCGACAAATTAAAATGGCTAAAAGATAATAAGTGTCCAATTACACATTCTTCAATCAGATATGCTATCAACAATAATGATAAAAAAATAATTAATTGGTTAGAAGAAAATAAATGTTTAATTACTTCTGGTTCTACAAGTGATATAAATTATGATATTTCCAAAGGAAATATTCAAATATTAAAATGGTTAAAAGATAATAAATTGTTTGATGAATACTCATTCAAAATTGCAGTTGATATCGGAGACGAATCGGTAATTCAATTACTCAAAAATAAAGATTGTCCTCACGGAAAGTATACTTATGAAGACGCAATTAAAAAAAATAGATTAGAAGACATTATTTGGTTAAAAGAAAAAGGTTGTCAATTTAATGATGGTTTATTCAAAATAGCAGTTGAATATTCTAATAAAAAAATAATTCAGTGGCTTAAAAATAGTGGTTGTCCTCCTTATGAAAAAAATAAATATGAAGATTTAGATTAGAGATTTTATTTGTTAAAAAATATTGAATAAAAATTAATTCGCACCTTTTTTATAAATATTTTTTGCCCTCTTAGAACTATTTTTAGTTGCTTTTTTATATATTTCTCGTGAATCATCAGAATCATAATATTCTTCAAGATCTGAGCTATCATTTTTTACAACTGATAAATTTTTTTTCATCTCTGAACTACTAAAATCTCCAAGTAATTCATCAAGACTTTCATCTAAATCCTGAGTATAATTTTTATTACCACGAGTCATTGTTATTTTTGAAGTTGGAAGTTCAAACTCGGTGTCAAATTTACTTTTAATCATTTCAAAAACTGTGTCTAATTTAACAAAATCTTGTTTAAAATCAGAAATAGAATAATTTTCCAATTTATCAAATGAATTTGTTGATGTATTAACTGATAGATAATTCTTATTATTTTGATGACTTAGATTCAAGTAAATATATTTAGTTTCAGTTGAACTTAAATTAATTGTCGAATAGTTAAGATTATTCCAATAATTAACTACAATAAAATCCATATTGTTATTGAAATAAATTTTAATAATATTGGAAATCAATTGTACTTCTTTTGATTTGAAATCAAGGATTGTTTTTAATGATGTTTGGAAAATACCAAAATCAAACTTTAGAGTCTTAATATAAATAATATATTCTAAAATAACTGTATTAATTAATTTATCAGGAACATTTTTAATTTTAGACATTTCTTTAATTATAGAATTAAACATATCAATATTAATTTTAAATGAATTAACACATGATTTTTTAATTATATCCTCTGTAATAAGATTTTTATTATAAAGTTCTTCGAAAACTTCAAATGTAAACTTTTCAATAAGTGAATTTTCAAGGAGTTTATTTCTTTTATTTTCAAGTGCTTGTTTAGATTCTTGAAGAGGATTTGAAGAATAAATATTTGTCAACACTGTAAAATAATTAACAATTTTACTTATAAATGAATTTACAATATCTAGATTTGAACCAGAATAAGAATCAACTCCTGAAATAATATATTTATCAAGTTTTTGATTAATTATATCAAGATTCTTCATCACATATGCTGGAACCAATTTATTTTTGGTTACCTTTTTAACATTATCTATTCTTGCATTAATTCTCGTTATCTTCTCAATAATTGCATCAATTGATGTACATTGTTCTTGAGCTACTTTTTCAATTTCCTTATTTATATGATAATAAACAATGTCTTTATAATTTTTTGAAATGTTTGATGAAATATTAGTCATAAAATAATTATAACCTGTTTCATCCATCCAACCTTTATACATATCTTCTCTTTGTTGAAGTAGTCCTGATATAAATTTACGTTTCATCTTTGTGTCAGTTAGTTTTTTAAGTTCTGTTTTACCACATTCTTCCTTGATAATATTATCTAAATGATTTTCATCAATATTCACAATATCATTTTTAACTCCACGATACACATATAATTTTGAAGAACAAATAGGTCCGAATGAAATACGATCTATAATATCTGCACATTGTTTATTAATTGCACTTACACATCTTTCATATAATTCATCAAGCTCTTCGTCACCTAAATTAACTTTATTATTTGAATCAAACGAAATTTCATCACATTTATTTATTAAAAAATGAATATATCCATTAGAATTTTTTTTAATTTCTTGAACAACCAATTGAATAATATTTATTTCATCAGTTGTATTTAATCCTGAATTAATATCGAAAACCAAAAGATAAATATCAATATCTTTTGATTTATTACGAATATAATCAAAATAAATCGTATCACCTCCACAGTTTAAACCAGGCATATCCAAAATTGAATATGTTGCCTTCTTATCTGGTAAAGTTATAAATTCAGAAATTGGACTAATTTTATGAATTAGTTCAACAAAATCTCTTTGAACATTAAACTGTCCATTTTCTCTCAGTTGTAAAACTTTTTCATTAGATTCTTTGTTTTTATTATAAATATAATCAATTGAATCTATTTTTCCCTTTTCTGTAGTAATTTCATAAATTTGAGGCAACATTGTCGTTTTACGTCTTTTCATGTCTGAACACGTATTTGAACAAAGTGCATTAAATAGGGTTGACTTACCAGCAGATACTGGTCCCAATATTGCTATATGTATATTTTCAGTAATTAATGACATTTTTCTTATTTATTTTTAATAATTTCACCTAAATATGGTTTGTCTAAGTAAAAAAATCAATTTTTTATATATTTATATTATTTTACTAAATTATCTTTTTGCACATATATTATATATCTTGGTAAACTTTTTATTTTTTTTATCCTGGTCATATAATAATATTGATTTTGCTTCAGAACCCCCTAGATCTATATAATACTGAGCCATTTTTCTAATAACCTCATTTGTTCCAGAACTAGATGTTCTTCTTATATGTTTATATATATTGTCTAATGTTGTACTAATTTTTTGTTTTCCAATAACAAAATCTATATTTTCTTCTTCAGACTCTTCTTCAGATTCTTCTTCAGACTCTTCTTCAGACTCTTCTTTAGACTCTTCTTCAGATTCTTCTTCAGATTCTTCCTCTGACTCTTTTTCTGATTCTTCCTTCTCTGATTCTTCCTTCTCTGACTCCTCTTGTTCAGATTCCTTTTTTTCAGTTTCCTGATTAGACTCTTCGTCATTTCCAAATGAGAATATTAAATCAAATATTTTTTTAGAATACAAAGAAATCTTGGTAAACAAGTTATCGTCACTTAAAGTTATTAATTTATTCTCATGTGTTTTAATTAAAATCATTAGATTTAGATTAATATTATGAATAAGATGAGAATTTTCATTTAATTCAACTTGATTTACGTACAAATTAAATGTGTATTGGAATATCAATAAAGAATTTATATCATTGCAAGTTATTAATTCTAAAATTTTAAATAGTAATTTTGAAATTTCAACACTAGTTAAATTATTTGATTCTAAAATTATTTTTAATGAAGGAACAAACTCATCAAAACTAAAATTTGAATATGAGTTGTTCAAAGTGCTTTGATTTAAATTAATCCCAATAAATTTTTCTACAATTAAAGCAATTGAATCTTTTGAAAAATTATTTGCAAAGTTTATCAATAAGTTAAAATTATTTGGATTATTTAATAATGTATATTCAATACATTCTGTTAAAAATTCTTTGTCTATAATATTTTTTGATAAAAGTTCTATAAATAATTTTTCATCAAAAGTCTTTAGTAATTTTTTTTTAACTAATTCATTTTTTTTGTTAACAATTAAATTATTGTTAAACTCTTTTATTTGATTATATTTATTTAAGGAATCCAAATAAATATTTATAATTTCCTCTTCTAAAATGTCAAAATTATTTGATAAAATATAATTATCTACCCAATTTATTATTTGTATTATATGATTTTTATTAAAATTATATATTTTTTCATTTATTTGTAATATTTCATTTTGAATAGATTGGTTAGGAATATCTACTTGGCTAGATTGTTCTGCTTGATTAATTTGATCCACTTGATTAGATTGTTCTGTTTGATTAATTTGATCAACTTGATTTAACTGATTTGATTCATCAATCAACTCATTCAAGTCTACATCTAGTATTTTTACAATATCATAAAATTTATCTATTACCACTGCAAAATTAATATTTTCATTATTTGTTATAATATTTTGATAAATAGATTCTAATTCGTAGTTAGCATGCGACATAATAATTTTTTCTTTATTATTTTTAACATATTTTTTAATGCCTGTAACTAGTTCATCATAACCTGTAATTCTCATCCATTCATTAATGGTTTCTTGATTTTCAATAAGTGATTTAATTAATTTAATTTTTTTATCATCAGATTCGATTTTTCTAAATTTTTGTTTTCCATATTCTTCAATTAAAATTTTATTAATATCATTCATATCAACTGATTCTACATTATTTACAATCTGAATATATCTGTATAGATTATTTGAATTTAATACAACTAATGAAATTTTTTCACCAAATTTTTCTTTTATTTCATTCATTTCTTTATTTGCTGGATCCAAATCTTCTGGATTAATATCTTCATCTAAATCCACAACCAAAAATATATTTGAATAAGAATTAATTCTAAGAATTTTAGAATTATCAGATAGTAAATCAGCTAATCCGCTAAAATTGGCTGACAATATTAAACAATCTTTATAAGAATGTTCTTCACCATCTTTTGTTAAAGTTAAAAGTTTATCAGAGTCTAAAAATGATTCAAAAATATTTGATAGAATTGAATCTATTTCTTTTTTAGACTGTTCAATAAATATATTTATTTTATTCATATAAAATTTATAATAATTTTTGTATATTTATAGAAAATCAATTTTTTTATACAATATTAGTCGACGTGTAATTAATTTCCAATTGATAAAATCGGTTTTGTAACAAAAATTGTTTAAATGTTACAACTGCATTTGTTGCATTAGGTTGAATAGTAGTTAGTAATACTGGAGTTTCTTGTGGTATTTTATAAAAGTATATAATTCCAAATCCGAAAATACCAGAAATCAATCCAATTGTTAAAGTTATACCTCCAATTATTTTTACTTGAGAAAAATCATATCTTGTCAATAAGCTAATTCCAATTATTGCAAAAGAAATACTCATAAAAAATGATGTGTAAATCCACATCTTCTTTTTGTAATTGTAAAGACCATCTGGATTTGTATAAACATTAAATCCATACCTTAAGATATCTTCTTGATTAACTTGTGCAAAATCAGTGTATGATATCATTTTTAATTTATAATAGAATATTTAATTATACATATAAAAAGCTTAATAAAATTCAATTTTTATAAAAATTGAATTTTATTTTGATATATTTTAATATTATATTTAGATAAAATGGAATTAGTAGCAGGAAAAAAAATACCAGTATTTGATCATGTTATTGATAATTTATACCTGGGTGATATAGAATCAGTGCATAAAGTTATAATTGAAAAAAATAAAATAACTTCAGTTGTTAATATTTCTAATTCAAGATATGAACAACTTCCAAATGTTACCTATTATAATTACGATATAGATGATGAATCTCATGAAAATATTACACAATTTTTTAGTTCATTTATAAGTATTGTTACAAGTTCAAATTCTGATTCAAATGTTCTTGTTCACTGTGCTAATAGTGTAAGTAGATCAGTGACTTTGGTTTTAGCTTATTTATTAACCAAAATGAATTTGATTGAAGCAATTAATTACTTGAAATCAAAAAGAACTCAATATACAAGACCAAATATTGGATTTGTAAAACAATTAATCCAATATGAAAATAAAATTTATCAAAAAAACTCAGTAACAACTGGTGAATTTTTACGTTTATGTAAATGAAATAAAGCAATTTTTAACTTGCTAATATTTGATCTTTATAGTTGTAAAAAATTAACTTTAGCTCATTTAAAATCTTATTTCTGTCTTCAATATATTCTTTTTCTGTGTCCTTAAATAAATTTACACAATAATTTTTTGACCAATTTATCCATTGATATTTTTTTTTGAGTTCTTCATTATTTCTTATAAATTTAATTGTTTTGTCAATATTATCTTTGTCAAAAGGTTCTACCAATGCTGTATTTACGTTTTCAAAAATTTTTATTAAACCATCATCAGCTTTTCCAACTACCCAATCTTTTCCATCGTAATATTCGGATTTGTTACGTGCCAAATCAAGTACCTTAAAATTATGAAATTCTGGATAGTTTTTATCAATATAAATATGCCTAACCATAGAAGGAACAATTTCCTGAAAATTTTCGTTACATAAACATTCAAGTATTGATTTTAATTCTATCTTTGAAAAATCTTCTTTACCATGGGGCATCAGATTTATATTATTGGTGTTTCCTGTGTTAATACTACCAGCATTCAATGTATTAGTTGTGGTTGTGGTTGTGTTATTGTTATTATTATTTATTACTAATTTACTAACTGGTTTTTTCTTTTTAAGTTCTTGTATTTCTTTATTTTGATTTTGTATTTCTTTTGTTTGATTTTCTAATAATTTTTTTAATTCCATTACTTGCGTTAATAAAAAATCTTTTTCTTTTTGAACATCATCATCCTTTTGTTTTTTAATTTTACAATTATTTTTAATATGTTTATTTAAATTAAAACCAGTTGAAAAGAATTTTCCACAATATTTACATGAATTATCCGTAGATTCTTGTTCCTCACTACTAGTGTCTTCTTCAAATTTAATGGAATAATTCGGAATATTTTGGAATGTTTCGGAATATTTCGGAATATTTTGACTACATGGTTTCTTTTTATTATTGATATGATAATCATAATTAGATTTTCTATTAAAACTTTTTAAACAATAATTACAAGTATAATTAACCATTATATATACTTTATATATAAAAAATAACTTTATATTTTATTTTATTTTTATGTTATTTTTTATGTTTTTATGTCGTTTTTATGTCGTTTTTATGTCGTTTATGTCGGTTTTATGTCGGTTTTATGTCGTCATCTTATATACTTTTTATTTTTTATGTTGAACACGTGTTTTGTCTTAATCACTTTTCATATTATTCCAAAATAAATAGATTTATATCTTGTGTGTGTGTAGGAAGTAAAAAAATATAAAAAATTAATTTTATTTTAAGAAGTATTCAAGGGTTAAATAAAAAATTTTTTCCAGATCATAACACATCTAAAAATGTTAAAAAAATGCCCTGTATGGTCTGTATCTTCTTGTCAGATCATCCATATGTAAATTTATATTTTTCATTAAAAATTAGTAGATCATCACGAATCATCTTAATACTTAATACTTAATACTTAATACTTAATAAAAAATTAATTCTTTTTTTTCTTCACCAATAAATACACTACATGATGAAAGATTTGGTGGTAAAAGACTAATTAAATCTTCACTTATAAATCCTTCTAAACTAATATACTTAAGATATTTGGGTAGAATATTAATAAAATTATTATCAAATTGATATGATTGAATCGAATCGTATTTATTTATAATTAAACTTTTTAAGTTGGGTAGAAAATTATTTAAATTAAATACTTTTAATGATTTAAAATCATTTAATGTTAAATTTAAGGATTTTAATCCAGAAGGTAAATTAATTATTTTAGAAAGCTCAACAGCAGTATCTAATTTTTCTAAGCTATTAGGTAAATTATCTAAAATTGGATATTCGGAAGTAGTATAAAAGCTCTTTAAACTTTTTGGTAAATTATTTATTATTTTAGAATATCCATATAAGCGTAGATTTATAATTGAATCTGGTAAATTTTCTAGAGGGTGTGTATAATTCATTCCAATAGTTAAGTTTTCTAGCATATTGGGTAATTTATTTAATGAATGATTAAAACAACCATCATATTCAAATTCTAATGTTTTAAGACTTATAGGTAAATTATCAACTGAATTGTTAAAATTATCTCCTAATATTAGTGTTTCAAGTGATTCTGGTAATAAATCAATAGTCTTTCGAAAATGTTTTGCTACACGCAAATAAATTAGATTATTATGTTTATGTAAACAATCAACAGATTGATTAAAATTTCTTGAAAGGTATAATTTTTTAAGAGTTAAAGGAAAATTATCAAGTGGAGCGTCAAATCCTGTTCCAAATTGTATTTCAAATAAACCTTTTGGTAATGAATTAGCTTCCGTTCTGAATTTACATCCAACTTGTAAGTATAATAGATTAGTGGGTAAATTGTCAAGTGATTGAATAAATTCATATCCTAAAACTAATTTTGTAATGGAGTTTGGTAAATTATCAACAGATTGATTAAAATTGTTTCCAAATTCTAAATATGTAATATTATTGGGTAAATTATCAACTGTTTGGTTAAAACTATTACCTAATTCTAAATGTGTAATATTGTTGGGTAAATTATCAACTGTTTGGTTAAAACTATTTCCTAAAATTAAAACTTCTAATTTATCAGGTAAATTTTCAATAGGTTGATTAAATAATGTGTATTTCTCGAAAACAATTTTTTTAAGAGTGCCAGGTAAACAATCAATTGTTTGATTATATACACATCCTTCACAAAACTTTATTTCTTCTATATTATGATTAGCAAGATTATCAATTGAATGATTAAAATCTTCTCCAAAAACAATTTTTTTTAAATTACAATACCCAGTTAGATCAAATATATCATCATATCCATTATCAAGTATTAAATTTTCTAAAGTATCTTTGAAATAATGTTTATCATTTAATAGATCTAACCAAGCATTATATAATGTTTTTACCGGATTGTTATATATTTTAATTCTTTGAACATTTTTAGGTAATTCCAACACAATAATTTTATTATTCACACAATCAAATATTTCAACAGTATCGCTTATTCCAATCAATTCTGTTATTTGATTGTTAGAACAAAATAATTTTTTTAAATTTTTAAATCTTCTTAAATCTAAAATTCCATTAATTCCTTTGTTGTTTAAAGACAATATTTCTGTATCATATGGAAAACTGTATAATAATTTAATAGTATCTGATTCCATTGAAATAAAACTTTAGTATCTTTATTTTAAATATTATTAAATATTATCAATTTTTATATAAAAAAAATTACTATACAAATCCATAATCATCAACAATTTGAATTCTTGGATATTTACACATTAAATCAAAATAATTAACTATATCTGATTCAATCAAAATAATTTGATTTAGTGATTTTGGAATAGAATCAAGTTCAATATAATAATCATTTTTATATTTTAACATGAGAGTTTCAAGATTTATTGGTAAATTTTTAATAGTTTTTTTCGAACACGAAATTGTTAAAAATTTAATACCAGAAGGTAAATTTTCCAGAGTATGATTAAATTTTTCACCTATTTCTAAAACTTGAATTGATTCTGGTAATTTATCAAGTGAATATGAAAAAAACCCACCAACTATTCTGAGATTTATTAAATTGTTTGGTAAATTATTTAATGGCTGATTAAAATAAGTATTGGTTTGTAAAACTCTAAGAGACAAAGGTAAATTATCAATAGGTTGGTTAAACCAAGGACCTAATTTCAAAACTTCTAGACCTTGTGGTAAATTATCAATTGGCCTATCAAATTGTTCTGCAAAATCCATATTCAAAATTTTAAGTGTTGGAGGTAAATTATCAAGCGATTGTTTAAAATTTTTTCCCAATGATAGTATTACAATATTTTTTTCTTTTAATATGTCAATTGGATGATCAAAGTCATCAGCTTCTCTTAAATCAATTCCACATACATTATCTTCTATAAGGTTTAACCATTTTTCAATAGGATCATTAAATTTTTCATTAAATCTAATTACTAAACCGCAAATCTTATAAGACATTGTGAGTTTATTCTTTATACATATAACTATAATAAAACTTTTACAATTTTTTGTAAAAATTGAAAATAATAGTTTTGCAATCCATTATCTAAACAAAATATACTACAAAATGTCGGAATACTATCCCTCACATAGAATTATACAAACTGAGATCAATGGGCTTTTTGCTCAAAACTCTCAACTCAGTCTTGAATTAGAATCAGCCCAGTGGGAAAAATATCTTAAGATATATAATTCACTTCATAAAGAAAAGCAGAACAGAAATACTGCAATGAATCAGGCATTTACAATGGTTATTAGATGGGCCTCAATGCCTAAAACTTCTCCAGAATACCTTCAAATGGTTGGCATGCTTAAAATGGTTCATGGACTCGCAGGCCAAAACATTTCAAATGATACAGACTCAATGGTAGAATATCAAAAAACTAACATGAAAATTTTAAAGGATACTATTGAACTTTACAAAAAGTATTCAGATATACTTCATGAGGTTGAACGCAAGAAATTTGCATATGCACTCAAATTTAGAGGTCTTGACAGACTGGATATTCCTGTTCCTGAGAGGTTCGGTAAGCAAGATATAGCTGATTATCTTAATTCAATGATAGCCAAACGTGATTCATTTGATAATAACTGTCAGAAACTCCGCGAGCACATTACACGTATTCCTAATGATAGAGCTGTTGAACAAGCAGTTAATATGTCAATCCAGTTTTTTGAAAGAGAAAAAATTAATTACCTTAATGAAGTAGAATACTATCAAAATGTTTGTGCAGAACTTGATGTTGCAGGTTATCGCAAGTAATTTATTTAGTTATTGTTTATTTGAAATAATTTATTTATGTTCTAATTAAAAATATAAATGTTTAATATAGAAAATTTAGATAAAAATTTACTTGTCAAATCATTGATTTCAGAAGTAAATTTTGTTGATGGAAAAAAAATTTTTCCGATTGTACCAAATAAAATAAATAAATATGATTGTAAAAACTTTATACAATACCTAACTTTTAGTTATGATTTTTCTAATCGAATGTATGGAATAGAAGGCACAACTATTAATGAACAATTGATTGAAAAAATATTATTACTACATAATTCAGGAGTTAAATTTGAATTAAAAGATACATTAGAAACTCAATTTGAAATTAATTCAAATGATCTGCTTTTTCCAATATGTTGTGTTGGAAAAAATCGATCACAATTTTTATTTTATTATTTGAAGAAGTTGCAACAAGAATTTCCTTTAACATTTCAAGTAGGTTATCCAGCTAGTGGAGATGAATTATCATCTATTATTACTGTAAATAAAAATAAAGTTCTTGGAGGTTTTACAGTTCAATATAAATCTGATTCATTTTCCAAATCAATTGAGTATTCATTTGGAAAAGAGGTTTCAAGATCGATCCATGTTTTTGATCTTGTAATAAGAAATCCAGAACAATATTCAAATTTAGATATAGCTAACTTAGAATCAAGCAAATATAAAAATTCTCATTATGATATATTTGATAAAGATTCTAATGAGATAAAAAAACTTTATATTGAATACTATCTAAATCCTGTAAATTTAAGAAGATTAACATCCAATTTACACCAACGTATAACTTGGATTTGTTTATCTCCTGAATCATATTATAACTTGATATCAGTATTATATGATCTTAAAAATACAAATAAACAATTAGATTTGTCAAATACAAGAATTATTTATTATGGATTCAATGATATATTTCAAAGTAGTAAAATTAATATTTCATTGTTAGAAAAATTATATTTGAATATTATTAACACATTTGTTTTTTCCAAGTAAAATACATTTTTGAATAAGTATTAAAATCGTGTAATACTATATTTGGATTAGGAACAAGAATTCCATATTTATCTAATATTTTTTTATCTGAGAAATTAATATGAGAACAGGAAATAAATTTTAATTCTTCACTGATTATTAAATCTCCTTCTATCAACAATAAATTAGTAGTAATTTCTATAGGTGTGTTTGAAGAATCATTACTTTTGTGATCATAATATATTTTACCATCAGAATAATAAGCACTTGAAACAAAATAATATCTTGATTCGAAATGACTTTTTATTTTATTTAACTCTTCAATTGTGAGCAAATTGTTTAACCTACAACCAGATCCAATCAGATATATTTTTTCAAGTTGTAAATTCAAATTAATAAGTTTCCGTGCTATATATTGAATGATTATAGAACCCATTGAATGTCCAGCTAAAATCAAATGATTAAGATTAGGATTTTCTAATATTTTTTTTATTTGTTCAATATAAATATCGAGTGCGTTATCCCATTCTATAAATTCAAAATTTTTAAGAGTTCCGAAACTAAAATAAAAATAATAATTTATTTTGTTTGAATCAAGTTTTTGTTCAAACAATAAATTATCATAATATTGTACAGAATTTATAGGTATTTTTGCATCTGCTTTAGTTTTAAATTCAATATAATCTGGATAATTTGTATATTCTTTTTTTGGATATATAATTTCGATTAAATCATCAGTTCCATAAAAATCTTTTGAATTAATAATTTCAATTAAATTATGTTTATTATGATTTTTTAAATTAGTATTATTAACTGTATCAATAAATGTTAATTCATAATCATCAATTATATCTTTTACTTCTTGTAATTTTTTATCTGATTCATTCATATCAATTATTGCTTTGTATATAATTGATTTTAAGTAATCATATAATTTTGTTTTATAACAGGGTGTTTTAACTTGAGGAAAAGTTTTTATATATCTTAAACCACATGTTGTTACTAATTTATCTTCATGTGAAATTATTATATTATAACTTGAAAAATAATTGTCAATATATTTATTTAGATGCATCTTTTATTAATTTTTATTTAATAAATTTTAAGTTAATCAATTTTTTATCCGCCAATTTATAAATTAAGTATAAATATAATTTATATAAATAAAATGACAATTACAAACCCTGGTGCTATCTCAAATTCTGGCTCAAAACAATTTACCAACCAATTTGCTACTATTGCTAAAATTAACTATTTCAGAAATGAAAATGATGTTGAATACAACGCATATGAAAATTATACTTGGTATTTATTGAATGCTGGTAATCACAATTCATCAAGTTCTTCTAGTTCTTCCAGTTCAACTCATTGCAAGAAATCGAAGAAATCCAAGGAATCAAAGAAATCCAAAAAATCCAAAAAATCATGTGGATGTGGAAAATAATTAAATAATATTTTTTTATCAACCAATAAATAAATTTAATATAAATTAAATTTATACATAGTCAAATGGCAATTACAAATCCTGGCGCTATCTCAAATTCTGGAGCAAAAGAATTTACTGGTCAATTAGCTACTATTGCTAAGATCAACTATTTTAGAAATTTAAACAACGTAGAATACACTGATTATCAAACTTTCATGTGGTATTACTTTAATTTAGGTTCTAAAAAAAAGTGCAAAAAAGAAAAGAAAGACAAAAAACATAGAAAATAGACTTTTTTTATTTGATAGAATATTATTTGTATAATATTTTTATAAAAATTAATTTAATTCTAAATAATTTTTAGATGTATAGTAAACATTTTGTATCCAAGAGAATTAAGTTTTTCTACTGTTTGACAAGCTCTATTACCTGTTCTACAATAAATTAAAACTTTAATTTCTTTATTTGGAAATTTTTTGGGAAAAATTTTTTGTAAAAGATCAAGTTGAATATAAACTGCATGTACATTATGACCTTGATTCCATTCATCAACTGATCTAACATCTAGTAATAAGTCAAATTTTTTTTTTCTTAATAAGATATTTAGGTTCTTCAATAAAAGATTCTGAGTTATTCATTATATATATTACTATATAAAAATTATTTTGAATTTGACTTTATAAATTGTTTGATACAATTATGTAGTTCATCATTAAGTATTTTTTTTTTGTTTTCATCAAAATTATATGTCTTACAAACTACTTCAGATAAATTATCAATTACAGAAACAGCAGGATTTTCTGTAGTATTTATTTTTTTATATTTTTTGAAATTAATTAGTCCTAAAACTGCTTCTATTTTTTCATTTTCGTCTTTTTCAGATATTTTATCATCAACAATAATAATATTGGATCGAGGTTTTTTGTTAGTTTTATTAGATTCTAAGCTAAATTTTCTTTTATTTTGTTCAGGCTTTTGTTTTCTTAATTTATTTGTATAAAGTGAATCTTGTATTGATTTTAGATCTAAATTATCACAAGTAAAATTTTTATTAAATCTTATAAAAGAGTATTCTGAATTTTTACATGAATTTTTAGATTTCTTAAAATCCATTGCACCTAAATATGTTACAAATGTTTCATAACTTGTTTTTGTATAATAGTTAATAATTAATGAAAATTTATCAGATGATACAATTCCAATTGAATTATTAATCCATCCATAAATTTGATTATTATTAATCAAATGATATTTTGAATAAAACATTATGTATAAATTTAATACAATATAATTTGTTACATTATTTACAAGTTTTGCTTTGATTATTTCGCTTTGTTTAACTAAATATTCTTTAAAATTTTCTTCTTCTGCTTTAACAATTTCTTTTTCATGATTATTTTTTATTTTGGTCAATAATGATCTGGCTTTACTATATTCTTCTGATAAAATTAATTTATCATTAATTAAATATTCTTTTTTAATCATCGAATAATATTTTGAATCGTCGGTTTGCTCAGAAGAAATTGTTTCTTCTAACTTTAATTCTATTTCTTGTTTTGAAATAACTGCATTTTCCAAATTAGATTTTGTTTCTATTTTCTTACTTGGTACTTTTTCTGATTCTAAATTTGATTCTTGTTCTGATTCTGAATTTGATTCTTGTTCTGATTCTGAAAAACTAATACTAAAATCAGATTCTGAATCCAAATTGTTAGTTGATTCTATAGAGGTCATAATGTTAAAAATGTAATTATATTACTATAAATAATCTATTGTTTTTTCAATTTTTTAATAAATTTATTGATAGTGTAAAAATAAAATTTGATATAAAATTATTATATTAACATAAAATAATATATTAATAAGATGAAATTTAATATTAGTATTTTATTTTTATTACAGTTATTTATTGTAATTGTTAATGGATTTAATCAGTTAGCATTTAGTGGTGGTGGTGCATTTGGAGCAGTTGAAATTGGATTACTTAAAAAGATCAACGAAATGGATCCAAAATCTTATGATTTATACACTGGTATCTCTGCAGGTGGATTAAATGCAGGATATTTATCATATTTTAATAATGTTTCTTACGGAATTTCTAGTGCTGAAAAACTATATTCGACATTAAAAAATCGTATGATTTATGAAGTAAAACCATCTACTGGTCTGTCTTTGTTAAACACAGATCCTCTTAGAAAAACTATTACTTCAATTGTAGATGGCATGAAAAATGAACCAGTTATTCATACACTAATTGGAACTACAAATTTATATTCTGGTAATTTAGATGTATTTACTTTTGAAGAAAATAATAATCAGGATAAAATTAATTTACTTTTAGCTACTTCAGCAATTCCAGTTGTATTTCCTCCAATTCAATATAGGGAAAATCTTTATGCAGATGGTGGTACTTTACAAAATCAATTACTTGATGTTGTACATGATAATACATTTTTAAATATAACTTATATAACACCATCAGAAGGTTATTCATATAATTCAGATCCAATTGTAGATATTGAGACAATGATAAAAATAACTGCATCAATTGTAATGTCAAATTTTAATAATGGAATTACAAAAATTTATTCAGATTGTGAATATCCTATTGGTCAAATAAATCAATATTATGTACCAAGCGAAGTTTTAGAAGGATATTCTATGTTAAATTTTGATCAAGGTGATGAATTAGTTGAAATAGGTTACAATAATCTTAAAAGAAAAACATACAATATATGTTAAATTATTTTTTTATAATAAAAAATTGAAAAATATTTATTGTTATATATTAATAAATTAATAAAAATGGAAATGGAAATAGAAGATGCTATTAGATATAACTCTTGGACCACTTATAGAAGCCAATTATTTATTTTTAAAGTATATGTGGGTGTAAACTTTTTTCCAATTGATTCGCATGAACCAGAAGATTTAAGTGAATTTTATAATGAAATAGACTTTGAGGAATTTGATACAAATCCTTATTTGGTTGATAAACCAGCACATATCTATAATATAATTGTAGTTGGTAATAAGATGATTTTGCTACAAAACTTTAATCATGATCTGTCTTTATTACATAATTATTTGATAAAATTTAAAACTCAAATATTAATTGTTCGGAATAGAAATTTTAACAAGAATATTGGTGGTTTACCTGATTCAATAGTAAATTTGCGTATTTATTCAAACAAGTTTAATTGCTCAGTTGATAATCTTCCACCAAATCTAGCATATTTTGTGATTAAAGGTGAACGAAATCCTTATAATAAATTTAATCGTTCTGTTAATAGATTACCAGAAAATTTGATAGAGTTAGTTATAGTATCTAAAAGATTTAATCAAAAATTAGATAATTTACCTCAAAATTTAAAAACCTTATTTATAGGAAATGATGATTCTGAATTTAATCAATCTATTGATAATTTACCTGATTCAATTGAAAAATTACTAATATATTCAAGTGATTTTTTTCAAAAAATAAATAGATACCCTCGATCACTTATTCACTTATTTTTAGAAAGCGTGGAACTTGAAGAAGGTTCACTTGATAATCTTCCAGAAGGGTTAATTACTTTAAGACATGCATGGACTTTTAAAAGTAAATGTCATTGTTCAGTCAATAATTTACCATCTACTTTAAAATTACTACATTTAGGTGCGGGGTTTAATAAGCCATTAGATAATTTACCAGAAGGTATAGAATATTTAATTCTTTGTGATGACGAATCCGCTTTTTCAAATACTACAGATAATTTTCCAAGAAGTCTAACGCATGTTGATATTGATATCGAAGAATATTATGAGAAAAATCCTCATATTATTGAAAATTGTTCAGATGTATATTATTTTAAGAGTCAATCAGAAATTTTTGGTTATTTAATGTGGGGTTCATCATAGGTTTTTTTATTATTTGATAAAAATTGAAAAACAAATTTTTTCAATATCTATAATAATTAAAATTAATTACCTAAGGGTAAAAATCAGCTATAAAATGAGTCTTATTAAGCACATGGAGCTTAACATAGAGGGTATTCCTATGTGGTTGGAGGGTATCGTAGATGATCTCATTGATAACATCCTCCCAAAGATTAACTCAGAATCAGAAAATCAGCTATTTCAGCGTCGTGATAAGGTTTGGATTTATATTCCCAAGGATCAAATTTCTTCTTTTGAAAACTTTAACAATTGGTTTGTAAACTACCTATCTAAGGCAGGATTTCGTATCATTACGGACAAGCTACCTCCATCTGAAAATGAAATCAAGAACTATTATACTTATCCAGTTTTTTCAACTACTTATGTTGATCTAAGTAGTGGTGTAATCACTAAGTATATCAATGTGGGAGGTGAGTGTTTCAAGTCTGGATATCCAACTTCTCTAGAGAATATTGCAATTCTTTTATGTGGAGATGATGGACGTCCTCCTTATCGAGTTAGTCTTGACAAATTTAATGTTGATCATATGATGAATCTAGCTCTAACCAAGAGTCGCGAGACAATTAATCAAACTGAAAGTACTAATACTGGCCAACTTGAGGTTGCTTAGAATTTTTTTATATTATTGTACATAAAAAATATTTATTTAACAGATATAACATAATAATTTTATAAAATTTATATATATATGGCTGATCCTTATCTTAGGAATAACATTGATAGATCATGGGGGTTTACATCTCATTTAAACATTGGACCAGAAATAGTTACTGCTGGAGATTTATATGGTTTTTTAGAAAAAATAACTAAAGATTTTATTGATAATATTTTTACCAAAGGTTTATATGATATATCATATAGCTTAGTAGGAAAACCTTATAAATATGTGTTATTAGGTGGTAAATCAATTAATAATGTAGTATCTGGATCAAAATTAAAAAAGTCTTTTGATTTTGATATACATTTATTATCAACAAATACAAATGAAAGATATATTTATGATTTTTTAAATCTATTGACGACTTCTATGAATCGAACATTAGATACATCACCTCATAATTCATTAGGAATTTTACGACAATACTTAAAATATATATTATTTAAAAATAATTTGATTGACGAAGATCAATTTAATCATTATAATAACGAGACTTTATTTTATTATGGATTTAGACAAAAATCACTACGTTTTTCAATAAAAGGTTTGTTTATACATTTAGTATTTAAAAATGATTTATTTCAAGACGGTAGTCTATATTCTAATGGAGGAACACATACAAGAATTGGAGTTAATGAAATTTATTATCCAATATGTGATATAGATTTTGAATCAGAATTAAATTTTGGTATAGAAATGCCTGTAACTAATTCGAATTTATATACATACACAAGATTTAATATCAATTATGCAAAATTACCAATTTTATTATACAATTTATTAAAATATATTCAATATAACTGCGAAGGAAGAAGTTTTTATAAGGGTACTAATAATTTAAAAAAACTAGTTAATCTATTAGACATAAATAATTATAATTCTTGGTTTGTAAACAATAATAATAATGTTGATATTCAATTTAATTCTTTTTATAATGATTTACAAGGAAATGTTGCATTACTGGAATTACCTTTAGGTATAAATTTTACAGGAGATCCTTTATTTGGACACTATGGTTTTGACGAAAACACTACATTTCTTCAAATTATGGAAAGAGTTAAGGATGATTATTTACACGGTAGAACTGGAAAATTTGTTGAAATAGATGCTAGACTATTATTAGAATATACAGGTATAAATAATTCAGATAATTTTAATATTTTCACAAATAGTACTGATGTTAATAATAGAAATTATGTGGTAAATATGGAAACAGCAACAAGAGATTTAGATTTGGGTGAGAATTTGATTAAACAATATACAGGTATTTTATATTCAGAGCTTAATAATTATTTAAAAGAAAATAAAATAAATTCAGCAATAGTAGATGGTGAAATTAACAGAAAAGTAGGAGTATTATCAGGATTAATTGATTCTTTTCATGATCAAATTGCTGGAATAAAACCTTATTTAAAAGATGATTTTTTTGTTTATCGAATTCAAAATTTTGAATGTTTTGATATACAAAATGGACAATTATTTAATTTACCAACATTAAATAAAAATGACATTTTACACTTTCCAGAGTATTTATCCACATCTTATTCTAGGTATTTTAATTTTACAAATTTTTTATTACCAATTACATATATTTTAAGAATTCAGATTAATAAAAATAATAGAAATTGGATATTTGTTAATCAATATTCAGATTTTCCAAATGAAAAAGAGATTATTTTAAACAAAGGATTATTTTTTAAAGTAATTGATTTTTCATACGTGAATGTTAAATACTTAAATAGAAGTGGTCAAGTAGAATATAGAGAATTACCATTAATAACATTAAAAGCATTTGAAACAATAGAATTAGCATTAGCTGATATACAATCAAATCCAGATGAACAAATAATTGGAGATCAATTTGCTTCTATTCCATTAGATACACAAATTGAAAATTATGATGCAACACAATTAATTACTATGAATAGTGGAAATTGTGCCAGAGCAATTGGGCAAATTCAAACTATTCAAGTTAAACCAAGACAAGCTCCAAGATATGATACCGAATCTAACACGAGAGCCAGACAAGAGATGTTAAAATTAATTGAAAAAAGGAGACAATATGGAAGTGGAAGTAATAATAAAATTACAATTTATAATTACTTTGACAAAAATACTAGAAAAATTTATGAATCTGATAAAAATATTATTTTTGACAATAGTATAATTATGACTGAAAATATTAAATTAGATGATGAAAAATCATTTTATGATACTTATTTAGAAAATTATTGTAAAAATTTAAAATTAATTAGTAAAATTATAAAACCACAAATTTTAACGAAAAGTGAAGAAAATCCAAATTTATTAGAAGAGTTAGCAAAAATCAAAGATGATAGCGAACAAGTACAAATAGATAACTTGAGAAATAAATATCTAAAATATAAAAAGAAATATCTAGAATTAAAAAAACTTATAGAAATGAAAAATAAAAAATAATAACTAGTAACTTTTAAAATAATTTGTCTTACATATAGTTTTTCTTTTTTCAGGTTTAGACATTCGATGTATTTCTTGGTACAAGTCTGTAAAGGTGTTATGGGGCATGTATCCAACATAAAAATATTCTGGACGTTTTGGTTCCATCCACGTATAAAATAGATGATCTCCTCCAATTATTTCACGTGTAAATATTTTTAAATCGTCATTAAAAATTATTTCTATAATACCATTTTTGTTTATTTCCACATTCTTTATATCTGCTGATTTACTTAGATTATTTTTGAGTTTATCAAAATTCAATACTAATGTCATTTGAGAGGTTAATTATATATATAAATTGTTTAGTATATTATAATTTTCAATTTTTATAAATTTATAAATATTATTTTTTCTTTACATTTGTAAATTCAAATACATAATTTACATGTCCTAATGTATTATATCTACCAGTTAAATTAAGTTTATAATTATCTAAAACAAAAGTTCTATTATAAGAAAGATCTCCTGTATTATCAATACTAATTGAATAAGTTTTATCATCAATTTTTAAATTAAATTTTGGAAGTTTTTTATATATTGAATCAAAAACTATTTTTTTAAGATTTTTACCCCATGTAATTATTTTATTTTCAGTCTTAAAACTTGTTTCCTGAGATTCTTCAATTCCAAATAAACTCCCGATATATATTTCAATTGTTTTTACTGAATTAGGAACAATATCAAAATCACCATTATATTCATTACCTACATATATATACTCTAAATTTGGTGGTAAAGAGTTAATTTTTTGATTAAAATCATAACCAAGAATAATTTTTTTTAATTTTGAGGGTAAGTTATCAATATTCTGATTAAAACTATATCCAAAAGATAATTCAATAAGACTATTTGGTAATAAATCAACTGATTGATTAAATTCATTTCCTAAAATTAAAACTTCTAAATTTTCAGGTAAAGAATCAACACTTTGGTTAAATTTATTATTAAATTGTAAATATTTAAGACTTGTTGGTAGACAGTTAATTGGTTGATTAAAATCACTCCATGGTTCAAAAGTAATATTTAAAATTCCATTAGGTAAGTTATCAATAGAAGAATTAAATTTACCTCCCAAGTTTAGATATTTAACAGAATCAGGAATATTATCGACTGAAACATTTGATCTAATAGTTAAATGTGTAATACTGTTTGGCAAATTATTTAAATTCGAATTATAACCAATTGTTAAATGTTTTAGATTTTTTGGTAAATTATTTAATGGAAAAATATAATGAGGCAATTTTAGACTAATTAAACTATCAGGAAATGCACTAATTTCTGGTGTATTTCCATATTCAAAATCTAAATGAGTTAAGTTTTTTGGCAACTTTTTTATTTTATGATTAAATTTACTACCCAATTCTAATTGTGTAATAGTATCAGGTAAATTATCAATTGGAAGATTAAAATATGATATCAATCTTAATCTTAAAATTTCTTTTGGTATATTTTCTAAAAATTTAATATCATCCAAGTCAAATGTTAAAGTTAGAGTATCTAAATTATAATTTTTAACAATATTATTCAAAGTATCAGTATCTCCTTTATGTGTAACATAATATTCAGATTTAATCTTTTTTAATTCTTTTTTATATATTCTCAATTCTTTTTCTAATACTTTACCTTTTAGCTTCGTATCAGATATATTTTCTTCACGCTTCCTCTTATTCATTATTTTATTAATTTAATTTGTATATATATTCCATTACATTATATTTCAATTTTTTTATATAAAAATTATATTTCTGTTCAACATGCTGTATTTATATTTGTCTTCAAAATTATCTAAAGTAATCATTGATAAATTTGGATAATCTGAAAAATTTAATTCAATGTCTTTATAATTTTGCAAACTAAGATATTTTAAATTTGAAGGTAAATTACTAATTTTTTTGAATTTAGTTAATTTTAAAGAATGGATATTTAGTAAATTACTAATATTTTTTAAAATAAGAGATTCTTCTTTTTCATTAGGAATATATAAGCCAAAATTTTTTAATTCCAAATGTTTAATACTATTTGGAAGATTTAATAAAGATTCAATTATGCTTTTATCTTCTGGTTTTAATATTAAACTAATTGACAAATTTGTAAGGCCATTGGGTAAATTTTGTATTGGTTTATTAAACTTAATCGAATTTAATTCCAAAAATTTAATATTTTCTGGTAAATTATCAATGTTTTGATTAAATAAGCCATCACTAAAAACCAATTGTTCTAATCCTTTTGGTAAATTATTTATTGGGTTATTAAAATCACAACCTTTAAAAATAATTGTTTTAACATTTGGAGGTAAAACATCAATTGTTTGATTAAATACCCCGCTAAATGTAATACTTTCTAAATTATGACAATTTGACAATAAGTCTATTGGTTTATTAAAATTAGAAGGTAAAACAAGTTTTTTAAGATTTAATGGAAAATTAATAATCGTACCACTATTAAATCCATCAATATTTGGATTAAATAATATTTTTTTAACTGAATTTGGGAGTGTAAAATTATCTCCTACAAAAAAATTCAAAGTAATTTCTTCTAAATTTTCAGGTAAGTTATTTAATGTTTCTTGATTAATTCTTGTTGTATTATGTATTTTTTTAAGAGTTTTAGGTAAACCAACATAATTTTGAAAATTCGACTCTGTAACTAACAATTCTAGATTTGAAGGAAATTTTCCTAATTCTCTGTTTCTCTCAGTATTACACCTTTTTCACTGAAAATCGGGACACTTTGTCAGTGAATTTAGCAAAATTGCACCCATCATGGGCTTGGTTTACACTTGACCGTTAAGTAGGAATGATGTTTTTATTTTCTCTACATTCATATTTTCTTTTATTATGAATACAAATTTCCTTGCCTCCACAATTTTTACAATAATATTGTACTTTTCCATGTAAACATTTTTATATTTATATTTTTTTTCTGGTTTATGTTTTACCATTATTAAATTTTACGAATAAATACTTGTGTATGCCATATTCCAAGAAAAGTATATTTATTACTATATCCTAATAAAAATCCCTCAATTCCTTTTAACGTTCGATTAAATCCACCCCATCCATAATCATCAAAAATCATAATACCACCTTTTTTAAGCTTGCGAAAACACAGTACTGCATCTTCAAGTACATATTCTGGTTCATGATTTCCATCAATATAAATTAAATCAAAAAATTCATCTCCAAATTCTGGAACAACTTTGTGTGAATACCCACGAGAAATTTCCAATTTATCTTTTATACCAAATGTTTCAATATTAGAATTAAATTGTTCGTAAATACTTGGTTGTTCACCTTTATATTCATCATATTCATCATAATCTTCCCAAGGATCAACACAATATAATTTTGATTCTGGATTAGATCCATAGGTTTGTGCAACTGTAATAATATTTGCTCCATATAAAGTTCCAATTTCTAAATAATTAATTGGTCTTGAAGCAAATTCTTCCAATGGTGCATAATAAAACCAATTATTGGCTAATCTCCAATATTTTCCTTCAAATCCTGTAAGATCTATAGAGTAATCCATTTTTACTAATAACTTTATTATTTAATAGATTATTAGTTTTAAGTAAAAATTTTGTTTTACAAATAAAAATTGAAAAAATACATATGTTAATAACAAATAATTACTTCCAATATAAATGTTATCTGATAAAGAATTATTTTATGGCATTGATTTAGATAAAATTAATGAAGACTGTACAGAATTTTCTAATGAGTTTAATTCACAAATAAATGAGGATTTTATTCAATTATATAAATCAAATACAAGACTTATTTTAGGACATAGTTTTAATCATCCTATAGATCTTTTTGCTAATTTTCAAAATTTGATTCGTATTGATTTTGGAAAAGATTTTGATCAATCAATTGAAATGTTACCACCATCTGTAAAATATATTAAATTAGGAACAAATTTTTCAAAATCACTTAGCACAATTCCAAAACATATAACTCACCTAGAATTATCAGATGCATATAATAAACCAATTAACGATTTATCTTCAAATATAGTTTACTTAAAATTGAGTTACAATTATGATTTTCCTGTTGAAAATCTTCCAATTGGTTTAAAATATATTGAATTTGGAATCAAATTTAATCAGTCTGTTGATTCTTTGCCAGATGGACTAGAAGTTATTATTTTTGGAAAATATTTTAATCAACCTGTCAATAATTTACCAAATTCTTTAAAGGAATTATATTTTGATAGTTTTGATGGTGTATTTAATCATTCAATAGATTGTATACCAAAAGGTATAAAAAAATTAAGATTATCACAAAAATTTAATATACAAATAAATTATTATCCTGAAGCACTTGAATCAATTAAATTTAGTCAGCGTTTTAATCAATGTATTGATAATTTACCAGATTTCGTAACTGAAATAATTTTTAAAGATAAATTTTCTAAATTTAATAAAAAAATAAATAAATTCCCACTAGAACTAACATATTTAGAATTTAATGGTAAGTATCAAAAAAAATTATCAGATCTACCAAACAAAATTGAAAAAATTTGTTTCAAAAATTTTAAATATAAATATTTGGATGAGTTAAAAAATACTTTTCCAAATATTATTCTATTATTACAATAATTTATTTATAAATGTTTTATATATAAAATTTATTCTCGTCTTTTTCTTTTTTTAGAACTTACGTGAGTAACTTCAACAATACCAAGAATTTCATCAAGTTTTTTTTCAATATTTTTTAATTGTTTTTTAACTTTTTTAATTTTTTTCTCAATAGTCTTATCTACATTTTTTTCTAAATTAACTTCAGAATTATTATTAGATTCTGAAATATTTTCTGTTTTTATTGGTTGAGAAATGTCATAAGTTCTGTCATCAGCATCATCCTCCTGATCACAATTTTCAAAATACCCTATACCTACTCCATATAAATTTAATGCACAATCATCCATTTTATATAATAATACTTTACCTTATATATAAAATTTATTTTTCAATTTTTATTTTATTTAGCTTGCATTTTTTTAATTAAAGAAGTATTTTTTAAATTAATACAGGTGTATAATTGAACAATATCAGGATGCAATAGTTTAAGTTCATTTGCTTGAGGATGTGTATCACTTATACTAAGAGATATTAAATTAGCAGGTAATTTGTCAATTGGATTTTTAAATTCAATACCTAATATAATATGTTCAATTGAATCAGGTAAATTAGCAATAAGTATATTAGTTCTTATTTCTAATTTTTTAATACCATTTGGTAAATTATCAAGTGATGGGAAAGGATCAGGACTAAATCTAAGTGTGTGATTACCTAAAATTAGAGTTTCTATAGAGTTTGGTAAATCTTCAAGTGGTAAATTATATTCTGTTGAAATAGATAGTTTTTTTAAAGTATTTGGTAAATTTTTTAATGGAATACTTTCATCACATTCTAAAACAATAGATTTTACATTTGGAGGTAAATTATCCAGAGATTGATTAAATTGCATTCCAAAATGTATATGTTCATATTTAGAAATTAAATCAAGTATAGAACCTTTAAGGGGTTCATTAAAATTATTATCAAAAATTAGCTTATGTTCAATAACTTTATAACTCATTTTTATATTTTATATTACAGTGATAATTAAATAAATATTTTTCAATTTTTTATTTTTGATAGTTAAAAAACAACTATCCAAGCTATATATAATATTGCTAATGAAAATATTAGTAATTTGTTTTGTTGATATTGATTAAAAATTTTTAATTTGAAAATTTTAATTAAATTAGTTTGGATTAAAATATTTTCCTTAAATTTATCAGAACTATAATTTTCTACTTGTAAACTTAATATAGTATTTATTGTTTTAATTGATTCAACTTCTTTATTAATTTTATTAATTTCTCTGATATATTTATCTGAAAAACTTTTATTCAGATAAGTTATTATTTCAAAATTTTTAGTTAGTTCAATTGGCATCATATCATGTTTATTTTTAATTGTAAAATCAAATTTATCTGCTTCAACTAATGCTTTAATTTTATCAAAATTTGCAGTTGCTACTAAATCATGATAAATTGTATTTCCATCAAATGGATCAACATAATTAATATTTTCGTTTAAATTATTATCAATAATATAATTAACCAAATCACAATAATCTAATGAAATATAAGGACTAGATATATTTTCTGAATTTTGATTTGAAGAATCAATTGAAGATATTGGTTCAAGATTAGGTACATAATTAATTACCTTTGATTTGTCATTTGAATCAGATAAGCAGGTAACATAAAATATATTTTCTTTTTTGTTAACTTCAATATCATCAAATCTGGACGCTAAATTTCTTAATACCAAAAGAAATTTAGCCTTGATTGTTGGATTTATTGTTGTATTATTATTTTCTGGAAACTTATCCTTAATTAACTTATTAAAAAGTGCGTATTGACTAAAACATTTATCAATATTTGAATACAATATTGACATTGTTTTAGTCTCAATATTTTCAATAGAAAATTTATCTTCCTGATTCATTTTATCTATTACTTATTAATAATTTTACTTATATGTATTTAAAATCAATTTTTTATAATAAAAAAATTGATTTTATTATTATATACTTAAATTAATATAAATATTACAATTAAAATGTATAGATCAAATCAATATAGGAATGGGTATTCATCAACTACCCAAACTTTAACACAACCACAAAATTCAAATTCTGGTTCACAAACAACTACTTCTAGTTCTAATGTTTTTACAAGATCTGGACATACATTAAATCAAACTTCTGGATCTACAACAAATTCAGATAGTATTATTTTTGCAATAGTTACTGGTAATTTACAAGAAGTTACAAGTTTAGTTAATTCATCAAATGTTAACAATGTTATTGACACAAAAAATAGTTACACTGCATTACATTATGCAGTTAAATTACCATCAAATGATATTGTTAATTATTTAATGAATTGTGGTGCAAATCCAAATATTAAACAAAATGAAGGTAAAGATTCAATTGATCTTTCTATTGAATCAAATAAAAGATTTTTAGTTAATAAAGTTATTGAAAAAACAAATAAAGAACTTGATGAAATTTACACCAAGTATGATGAAAATAAATATACAGTTAAAAAACTAGAAAAAGAAAACAAACAATTAATTGAAGAAAATACTTATTTACAAAAAACTAATAATGATTATGCTAAAAAAGTCGAAGAATTAAAAGAAGAAAATAAAAATACCAAGAGAAAGCTTGAAGATAGTGAAAAAGCATTTGAAAATCTTCTTAAGAAAAATAAAAAATAATTAATTTGTAAATTTTATATAAAAATTAATTATTTTTTCACATATTTTTGTAAAAATGGTCCCCAATTATATTTTTGATTTGGAATAATTAAAGTTTCTATATTGATAGGTATATTTGGTAGAATTTTGTCAAATGTTTCGCTCAATTGTAAGTGTGTAATACTTTCTGGTAAATATTTAATTTCTTGATTAAAATTCTTTCCAAGAATTACTAAATTTTTAAGATTTGATGGTAAATTATCCAATGGTTGATTAAATTTACCCCAAAATAAAAGTGTTTGAAGATTTTCAGGCAAATGATTTACTGGTTGATTAAATTCACCTCCTAATATAAGTGTATCCAAACAATGGGGTAAATTATCTATTGGTAAATTGAATTCACAAGTTGAAGTAAAGTATAAATATTTTAATCCAGATGGTAAATTATCTACTGGGTAATTAAATTTTTTACTTAAACTAAGTAATATCAAATTATTTGGTAAATTTTCAAGAGGTCCATTTGGATTTCCCCAAAATTCAATATACTCTATATGATCAGGTAAATTATTGATAATTTCATCAAAATAATAATAGAATGATATTTTGTGACAAACTTTAATTTTATCAAAAATATCAGCCAAGTTATTTGTTGAATTCAAAATATATTTTTCATTAGTTTTTTGAGATTCATGGTCCATTAAAACCAAAAAATTTTTTAAAACTGATTCCATTGTAAATTCCCCTATAGCATGATAGTATTTACCCATTGAAATTAATATGAATATTTTTTTATATAATTTATTAATTATTTAATAAATCAATTTTTATCAAAAAAATTAGTATATTGTAGTTTGAGATAATTTTTCTAAATAATAATTGTTTGGATTAACACTTGGATTATAATAATAAATTTTTAGTTTTTTCAAATCACAATCTGATAATCCATTCCAAGAATCATCTGCATAATTACCACTTCCAATTATATAACAATATTTATTTTTCTTAACATTATATACGAAATAGGCATTCCAATAAGAAATTTGTCCATGGCGTGAATAATATGCATAATAACCTCTTACAATTATTTTTTTTGAATCAGAAGTTTTTTTATAAAACCAAAGATTTATTAACTTATACATTGTATACAATCCTTTCCAACCATAATTGTATGAATCAATTAATGATTCCAATGCTTTTTGATTTGTTGCTCTTTCTAAATCAAACATTACTTATATATTATTTTTATAACATAATTTTTTTCACACGCATTTAATAAAATATTTTTTGTTATTTTTATAAATAACAAAAGATTAAAATGTATTTAATCCAATTATGTATTAATATATATCGTAATATATACTATCCTTAATATTAAGAGTAAACAAATCTTTAAATAATTTTAATTTATATAAAAATTTAAAAACAACTATCTAATGAGACTTGACTATTTGTACGTTGTTCATCAGAAAAACTTGCTGCTAAACGCAATCCAGAATGATTATCTGGAGTAGGTATTTGATCTTCATCAATATTAATTTCAAGTTGTTCTAAAATTAGTGGAATTAAAAGTGTATTATCTTTTGAAATATTATTATCCATACTTGAAGTTGACTTTGTTTTTTGATTTGGAATTATAATATTTGTGTTAGTATCGTCTTCTTGTTTAACATAATTATTAGATTCTTTAGACTTGCAACAATTGCCCATTTTGTAATAAATATAATTTAGATAATAGATTATTAAATTATCAATTTTTATTTGACAATACTTTTAATAATTTTTTTATTTAAAGTTTGATTTATTAATGGTGGATTTATATCAGATAAATTAATAACTTTTTCTAAATAAGAAAAGAAACCATCTTTTTCATATTGAATTAAAAATTTGTTTTCAACATCTTCAGCAATGTTGAATAAAATTTGTTTACTATCAATAAAATAAGAAGTACTATTTTTATCAAATCTAACAGCGATTAATTTACCACATCTATCATATATTTTATGATAATTTTGTTCACAATAATATGTATTGGTAAGAAAAAAAGGTACAATTCCAACAGTTTTACAAATACTTAGACTATCTGGTAAAATACCAGTACCACCATTATTAACCTTATTAAATAATTCTAAATTATCTTCAACCAAAACATTTTTTGTAAATACACAATCAAATGTACCAAATTCTGATCCAGAAATATCTATAATAAATGAGCTAGAATTTGTCCACGCTGCTGGAATTGAAGTAAAAGGATTTAAACTTATATAATTTATTAATGTTAAAGGAACTATAGTTTTTGAAATAAAATCTAATGTATATAAAATATCAAAAAGTGGATAAACTATAAAATATATATTTTGTTTATTTGTAACAGATTCATATACTAGTTGGGTGGTGGTAGTATAATTTAATGGAACAGGAACAAAAACAAATGTAGGAATATCTTTAAAAATATCTCTCGTAGATGTATTTAAATCTGTTAAAGATATATAAGAGTCACAAGGTATTTGTTTAAGAAAATTGTCATTTATAAAAATAGGAATTGATTTTGAATCTGCTAACAATAATATTGCTGTTCTTTCTTTAAATTTATATTTTTTGTCGACTTCTAAAAATTCTACTTCAACATTTATACCAAGTAAATTACCTTGAAATTTCATCAAATTTATAATATCTGTAAAAAATACTTTATTTAATGTGTTTTCTTCAAATAAAATTTTAACATTTTTCATTTGATAATCTTTATAAAACATATAAAAAGACATAACTTCATATTGATTAAAATATGCATAAGTCAATGCATTATTTAATCCTTTAATTATTGTTGATGAAGCAGATAAACTTATTGAAATTATATCAAGTTTATTAATTTCTAAATAAATATTAATTTCAAGTAATATTGAAGTAAATGTAGAAATTATAATTCTATCTCCTGAAGTGTATTTATTAAAAAAATCATCTAAAGCTGCGTCAGTTTCTGTAGGTATTCCTGAAGAAACATATTTTTCAATTATTAATGTATTTGCAGGAAATAAATTATTAATCAAATTTATAGTATCATTAACTCCCCTTAAATAAGAAGGAGCATCTAAAATTAGGCAGATATAAATATTTCTAACCATTTATTTAATTATATATATTATTTAACAATTAAAATTATTATTGATTGAATGATATATTTTATTATTAAATAAAACTAATAATTAGAAATAAATCTAATAATTATAAATAAATTTTTTGTCTTCTTCAGTTTTTACATCATATTCATCGTCAAGAAAAACATCAAACTTTCTTTTAATACAGTTGTTAAATGATCTAATATCTGAGTAGTCTTCAGTTTCTTCAATATAAACTTTATTAAAATCATTAATACAACCGTTTGATTTAAAATGTTCAAGACAATTAAATCCACCATTAGTCAGATGTCTATTATTAATACTAATTTCCTCTAAATTGTTAGGAAGTCTTGTAAATTCAAAATCATCAATATCAAATTCCATTGATAAGAATTTAACAGAGTCAGAAATATTATTAATTACTAACCAACATAATTCATATTCATCAGATTTATACTCTTCATAATCATTATCATCTGAATTACGGTCTTTCGTAAAAATTGGATTAAATCCAAAATATTCAAGATTTGTTGGAAGAGGAGGGTTTACAAACTCTGATTCTGATGTAGGATAAAATTTTTTTAGTGACATAATTTTTGTTGACAAATACAAATATTTAAGACCAGATGGTAAGTTAGAAACATGATGATTACTATTAACAGAATAGTATAGTTTTTCAAGTCCAGAAGGTAGATTATCAATTTGATATTTATAATTGGGATTATCAATATAAAATACCTTTAAATTCGGAGGGAAATATTTAATTTCTTGATTGAAACATTGTCCAACAATAAAATATTCAAGAGAATCAGGTAAATTATTTACAATAGTCAAGTTTCCAATATAAAATTGTTTGAAATATTTTAGACTATTTGGTAAGTTAATACTAATGTTATCATTTCCACTATCTGGACAAATTTCTAGAATCTTAATTTGTGATAGTTTCTCAAATTTACTTTTATTAACTGAAAATAGACTACCATTAATTGATAGACTTTTTAAAGACGATGGATAATGAATTTTAATTTGATTTTTAGAATAAATATTTAGTGTTTGCAAATTTTGTGGTAAAATTAAATCCTCTCCATTATATTCTTTCATAAAGGATAAATTAAGAACCTTTAAATTAGCAGGTAGATTATTTAATTTTTGATTATAAATTCCAGTTTTAAATATAAGCTTTCTTAAATTACAAGGAAGATTGTCTAATGTAAAATCTTCAGTCTCATGAGTTTCTATTTCCAGACAATCTAAATTTTCAGGTAGATATTCAAAATTATATTTTTTAATATTAGCATTATTTGACTTCTTGTTGTTTATACGAATTTTTTTAAGAGTTACTGGTAAATTATTCAAATCATAAATATAATTTGAAGAAATTATTAATGTTTTTAGTCCATAAGGTAAATTATTAAGAGATCCAACATATTTAGAACTCTCACTTATAATTAAATGCTTTAGTCCAGATGGAGGATCATTTAATTCTTGATTAAAATCATGTTTCAGATATAACGTTTCTAAATTCTTAGGTAACTTTTTAAGCTTACATTCATAGTTTCCTCCTACTCTAAGTTCTTGTAGTCCTTCAGGTAAATTATCTAGCGGATGAGAATAAATTCCTCCAATCGAAAGTACTTTAAGGGTAGAGGGAAGATTATCAAGTTTATTATTAAATTCAACAAGTCTAATTATATCTAGTTCCTCTAAATATTTGGGGAAATTATTTAATGGTTTGTTGTAAACACAATTACTATGACATGTCTCAATATATTTGATATTATCAGGAATACCATACAAATACTTATTGAAAGTAGAGTCTATTACAACAGAATTACAGTCTTCTATTTTTACGCCATATTTATCACAAATAAATTTACCTTCATTATAGCTATCATTTGACAATTCAAAGCATATCTTCTTCTTATAAGAACTGGTTGGATTGAACATTCAAATTTATATTATCAAATCAATTATTTAGAGTATAAAACTCCAATGTAAAGTATACTTAGTAGTATAGTAATTATACTAAATTATATAAAAAATCAATTTTTTTAATCATCTACTAAGTTATTTTTTATCATAAGTTTTGAATAAAATTCTTCATCATATACAGATATTTTAAAATATTCATTATGTTTACTTAATCTGTTTTTATTAACAAATTTATTTTTAATTACTCCAATATGACCAGTACTATTAACAATTATTCTATTTAATTTATTCCAATCAATTGTAAGGAATAAATTTTCCTCGCCTCTAAAAGATATTTTATACTTAATTAAATTAAGATTTAATACTAAAACACTGATATTTTTTGGTAAAATTATGTAAATCTCAAGATTAGTTGAATAAACTTCAGAATAGAAATAAAATAATTCTTTAAGATTTGGAGGAAGATTTTTTAATTCAATAAATTTGCAATATCCATCAGCTCCATTAGCACTCAAATAAAGCAAACTTTTTGGCAACAAATCTAATTTATTAATTGGATTATAACTACAATTCAAATAAACTAAATTATTAGGTAAATTATCAAGGGAAGTAATTAAATTTTTTTCACAATCCAAGTATTCTAAAGAATTCGGTAACCCGTCAAGTGAATTTATTTTGTTGGAACTACAATTTAAGAACTTTAAATTAGGTAAAAATTCTAAATTTTGTATTTGATTGTTTTCACAATTTAAATATTCTAAAGAATTAGGTAGATTATCCAATTTAGTTAAATTATTGTTTGAACAATTTAAATACGTAATATTTGGTAAATTATCAAGTGAAGTAATTTTATTACCACTACATCTTAATTTTTTTAAAGATTTTGGTAAATTATTAACACAAGTAATTCTATTATAAGAACAATCTAGTTCCTCTAGTCCATTAGGTAAATTATCAAGTTCACTAATTAAACCAAGAGAACAATTTAATTTAATTAAGTTTTTAAAATTCATACATATATATGTTATGTTTGTTAAGTAACAATTTTTACATGACAAACAAGATATTTTACTATAGATTTTATCATCTATTAATTTAAAATTAGATTTCTGATATTCATTAGATTCACAATTATATTCTGTTAACCTATTTATATCATCATTAATAATATATTTTATTGTCATAAAAATCAAAATATCTTAATAAAAATTTATCAATATAATTAATCTATCAATTTAATCAGTTTAAAAATATACTGATAATTTAATTCATTTGCTAAGTTATAATATCTATGTATATTAAAATATTTATACATTATAAATATTCAATTTTTTTTATAAAAAACTTACATTTTTATTTAAGTTTAATTGTCTGTTCATATATTTCCATAATTTCTGTTGGAACAATTCCAGCAATTTTAATACCAGTTTCTTCAATATCTTCTTTATCAAAAGAAGTATTATGAGGTAATTTAGTATGAACAAATTTATCAATAATTATTTTTCTTGTTTTTGGAGTGTATTTACTACAATTATTAAAAATATATTTATTGAAACATTTAATACTAGCATTTACATATCTTTTTGCACAACAAGCTAATATTAAACTATTATGTTCCAAATCCATTATTTTTGAATTTTCATTTTCTGAATATTCAATAATTTCGTTTACAGAATAAAATTCTTGTTCTAACATAATCTGTACATCCACAGGAGATAGAAATGCATAATTATTTATATATAATTCATCAGCCATTAGTGCGATATATGTTCCAGAACTTAATGAATATTCAGGAATAAATACTTTTATTTTAGATTTTGGATTAAGTTTTTTATAAATATGTAAAATATTGCATATTTGCATACCAGACATAAAATTACCTCCACAATTTTCTAAAATTAAATTAATATTTTTATTAGTAGTTTTAGAAATAAGTTTTTTAATTTTTAATTCAATACCCCAAGATATTTTTTCTCCATCAGGACAAATTATTTTAATTATAATTTCATTTGGATTTGATTTTTCAAATGTAATTTCTGCATCTGATTTATATTCAAAAATTTTATTTGTAAGATATGAATCTTTTTTTTCATCACAATCATTTTTATTATCTTCAATTTTTTCTTCATTTGTATCATTAACAATTACTTCAGATGTATTAGATATACTTTTATTTGTGATTAAAGTATCTTCTTTTAATTTTGAATATATATTTGGTTTTGATAGGTAATAATCATTAAGTTCATCAATTATATCAACAAAATTTGATTTTTTAAATTCTGTCTGAGTTGGTTCCAAATTAACAAATCTAACTTTTTTTCTTTTATTGATATTTAAAAATGTATGAATTATTATTCCAAAAGTAAAAATACTTATTCCTGTAAAATTTAATTGTGGTGAAGAATTGTAACTCATATTTTATCTTTAATAATTAAAAATTATAATAATGATACAAAATTTCAATTTTTTACTAATAGAATATAAAAATTATGTATCAAGTTTTTGTATGCTCTTTGTTAAATTATATTTTTTCATAAATCTTTTATGTTGTATATTGAATTCATTAAATTTATGATTAAGTTCAGAAAAATGAGAATCCATTTTACAATAAATATCATTAAGATCAGATAAAAGTTTATATATAGTAGTAAAAGGATCTATGCATTCCGTAGTTCTGATTTTTGAATTTTTTTTAATTTGATCCATTACTTTTTTATTTTCTTTAATTTGATTTCTTTGAATTTTGAATAATTCAACTAAATCATAATAGTCTTGATCTGATTTAATATTTTGTAAGTTTTTTGAAATTTTTGTCATGTCAATTGACATTAAAATATTTGGATCAGATAAATAATCATTAGCAAAACTAAGTACATCTAAAGTGCTATATTTTTCACCAACTTCAATTTTCATCACAAACAAAATACTTTGAGGAATTTTAGCTTCAAGTAAAATAAGAACTGGAATAGGTTTTGTTTTTTTGATACATTTTACTATAATAATTGATTCTCCAATATAATAATACATTGTGTTATCAAATTCATCTGTTTTTTTGGTTGTAAAACATTTAAAATTATAATAATTTTTACATTTTGCAGTTTTAATTTCGCAATGTGAATAAATTTTAGAAGGATTTGATTTTTTATTAGCAAAAATTGCATTTGCTAAATCTAATTCTAATTGTACATTTATTGTTTTATCAAATAATAAATTTGTGTAAGAAAAATTTGTATCCATCTTAAATAATTATAATTAAGAAGAAGTATAAATTAAAAATTTCAATTTTTAATATTGTTCCCATGACAATATTTGTGAATTTTGTGAATCTAACATTGATGATCTAACTGGTACATCGCTCCATAATTTAAATGATTCAGCAGTCATGCCATTAAATCTATTCATAGTATTATTAACCATTTGTGCAATTTCTTCTCCAGATTTATCTGCTAAACTTTTAATATCTATTAACATTCCTTTAACTCTTTCAACAAGTTCAGGAGTTGCTTGAATTCCGCTTTGAATATTATCTTTCATATCTGAAACATAAGCTCTCATAATTACAAGTTTATTATATAATTCTCTTTGATTATTACAATCTAATTTTTGAGCCATCATATTCAATACATTAATTGAGTCATCTAATGTCATAATAATTTTGTCTTCCATTTTCATTGTAGGTATAGGCATTTGTTCTGGTATAGTAGGCATTTGTTCTGGTATAGTAGGCATTTGTTCGGTTGATAGGTTTTCAAAACTTTCCCATGATAATTTTTCAGGTCCTTGAGAATTTAACATACCCATTTTACCACTTCCAGGGCCATTATTTAACATATTGAATTGTTCCCATGACATTCTTTGAGGACCTTGATTGTTTAACATAGATAATCTACCATTTGGACCATTATCTAACATATTGAATTGTTCCCAAGAAAATCTTTGAGGTCCTTGGTTATCTAACATAGATAATCTACCACTTTGTCCATTATCTAACATACTGAATTGTTCCCATGATAATCTTTGAGGACCTTGGGTGTCTAACATAGATAGTCTACCATTTGGACTAGTATCTAACATTCCGTAACTTTCTTTTTTTTGCATAACATAAATAACCACTAAAATAATTAATAGTATAAGTATAAGATTTTTCATTTTATGTATTATAAATATTCTATAGAAATAAAATTATCTTATAATAATTATAAAAAATCTATATATTAAATTATAAATTGTAATAAAACATGTTTATAATTTAATTCCAAAAAAATTATTTGGTTCAGAATATCTATATGCTTGATACTCATCTATCAATACATCATCGCTATAACCTAGTTTTTTTAAAAATTTAATTAAATGTTCTCTTTTGTTAGAATCTAAATTTTTCCATTCTTTATCAATCATACTTTTATAATTTGAATCCAAATAATATTTTGCATGTAACAACTCATGTTCCAAATCTTCAATTTTATAAAATCCAATAACATATTTACATTTTGATTTATATTTAGATAAAAGATGATTTGTAGGTATAAATATACTTGGGAAATTATGACCAATTCTACCTAAAATAATTCCTTCATAATTATTTGAAATTGGATCAAGAATTTCATTCATTTTATTTTTATTGCCTCTAAAATTTAAAATTAAAATATCATTTTTTATACTGAAAATCATTTTCTTACATATTTATTATATAAAATAACTTATATTTTTAATATAGTTTTTAACTCTCATATATTAAGGATTATTTATCTTATATTGCACGATCATTTCAGGACTTTGAAATAATGGCATATCATTTGTAACCATATAATATTGACGATTACCATTTTTGTCTGATTCGTAAAAAACACAATCTTTTTCAAGACACAACTTATTACCATTAAGATCATACAAGATATATAGAGACTTTGATAACATATCCCCAATATTTTCAATAAACTTTTCAAAATCTTCTGATAAAATAAAATTTGTCGAATTAGAATTCTCATTTTGAATTTCTAATTCTTCAAAAATCATTTTGGAATCATTAATATTTTCTTCCGTTCCATGTTCACTTATAAAACTGATTTCACTTATTCCACTAAAACTTATTTCTAAATCGTAATTTGTACTAACATCTAAAGTTGAATCTTGAATTTGTTCTAACATAATAGGAGACATTCTTATTTTAATAATAATTTAATTTTATATTAATATGACTTAAGATATTTGAGTTTTCAATTTTTTCTTATATTCATCTATAGCTTCTTTATTTTGAAATAATGGAGTATTATCAATATTTTTATAATAATTTCTATTACCATTATTATCTTTTGAAAAAAATACTTCTGCTTTAGATAAAATAACATCATTTCCATCAATGTCTAATAACCATAATTTTGATGAAGAATATTTTTTTGGTATGTTTTCTGAAATAAGCTTTTCAACCAACTGCTCAAATTCATAATCATAGTCATGATTGTAATCATTTTTTGTAAAATTATAAGACATTGATATTTTATATTTACAATATGAAAATATTTTTTAATTTATTATTTTTTTATATATCTTCATGTATAAATTTAGTTCTACAATATGTTGAACCATCAGATTTGAACCAAATTGTACATTGTGGATCAGCATAACATGAGTTATAATCATCACCATATTTTTCACAACCAGATGAAGGAACTCCAATAGATTTTTCAGGTAAATAATTAATATATCCAGCTGGATATGTGTATATTGAATAATTTGGATTAGGTTTATATCCATATCCCTCACTAAATCCTTCTGAAGTTTTATTGAACAATAAAATGATAACTAATATGATTAACAAAAATACTAATAATTTATTCATTTATATTTGTATATATAAATAAACTATATAAAAACTTAATAATTACAAATCAAAATAATATAAATATTTATCAAACTTATATTCTTTTTTATTATTAAAGGATATTATATCAATTAAATTAAATATTTCATCAATTTTATTTTCAACATAGTGTATCACCGAGTATTCATCTATAGGTTTAACAAAAGTTTTATCAGAATTAAACCTTACATAATTATTATTTATTTTGATCAGTCTCATTATATAAATTATAATATATTAAATTTAATCAAAATTAAAATGGTTTATAATATGCGATCTAAATACATCTAAAATATCTTGTAAATCAAATTTACCATCTTTTATCATAGAAAAAAGATTTTCTTCAGCATCAGTTAGACAGTTTGATATTTTTTTATAACGTAAATCTAATTTATTTATAATATCTTCATCTTGTATACTTTCTTCATAACTAAATGGATATTTAGTTTCTAATTCAACCATTTTAGCTTCAAATTCTTCAACAGATATTGTTCCTTCCATTTGCCCCATTCTAAATTCATAAACTTCTTTACGATAAGAAGTAATATTTAGAAAATTATCAGAATCATTAAAGATGTCTTCTAGACAATTTTCTAATGCAATACGTTGTGGAATTGTGAAACCAATATTTTCTCTTGAAGGATTCATCATTTTAATATGTTCTTCTTCATCTAGTACTAATAAATGTTCTACCAATGCTTTAATAGTACTTAATCTTAATTCTAAATCAGTTTGAATATCAATATTCATTTTCTTAATAGAAAATATTATATAAAATTTAACTATTTTTCTTTTTGTTTTTTAATTTTGATCTGAACCTATTGTATCAATATGTTCAATTAAATTCATCAATTCATTTTTAACATCAAATAATTTTTTACATTCCGTACAAGGATTTTCTATTCTGCAATTAACACATGAATAATTTCCATTTGAATTTTTTCTTCTTCTTTGTATAATATGTATATTTGAATAAACATAATTAGTTAATGAAACAACATCATTTGATGAAGTTAATTGATTCTGGTTTAAAAAATTATTATTTGTTTCTGAAATTGATGGATCAGATGAGTCAGAATCGTATTCATTTCTCGAATTCATATTAAAATTAGTATTTCTAATATTGTTTAAATTAGAGGGTAAATTATTTGAATAAGCTAAATTATCAAGATTAATTTGATTTAAATTATTATTAATTACTGTAGAATTTAAGATATTGTTTGATTGTGTTAAAACAAAACTTAGTTCATCATTTAAATTTTGTGTTAAATTATTAATTCCATTCAATTCTCTCATCATGCTCATCATTGTGGAATTAAAAGGAGAACCAGAAAAAATCAAACTAGGACCAGTTGATACAAATGGTAAAGTATCAACACTTGATCTATTTCTAGAACAATATTCTTGAGATGAACCATCATCAAGTGAAGATTTACAAATTGAACATAACCTAGTAGAATTCGCTATACGATTGTAACATGTAGAACAATATGGACCATGTGCACAAATCGACATAATTTTATTATCATTTGATTTTGTTTCGTAACAAATGATACATTCAAAAGTATTTTCCATTTAAAATTAATCGATATATAAAATTATATATTAAATATTTTAATCAATTTTTCTCATAGACTTTTTTAATTCTAAATATTTTTGTTTGTATTTAAGATATTTATTTTTATATTTTGATCCACCTATTTGTGAGCTCTGATTAGCATCTTGTGTATTTTCATTTACATTTGATATTTGAGGTAAAGATTGTAAAGTAATTTTATCTTCAAAAATTTCTGTAGTTTTAACAGAATCTGCTAATGGAATTTCTTGATTAACTTTTTTAATTGAATTTTCAATTGGATTTTCAATTGATTTCTTAATTTCTTTTTTTGAAATTTCTGTAAAATTTCTTACAATAAGAGATGAAGGTAAGTTTGATTTACTACCATAGTGTATTGATTCACTTTTTATTTCTTTATTTTTTTCTTCAACTTCTTTAATTACTTCATTATTTAATTCTGTTTTTTTCTGAGAATTTTGAATTGATGTTTCTTGAGATTTTTCTGAGTTAAATAGACTATCTGGTTCAGAATCTCCTCCAATAATTTCAGTATTTTGTTCAACAGATAAATTATTTTGTTTATTTGCTATATTTTTCATAATTATTTTAACAGTATTTATAACTGGAGTGATTGGATTAGAAAAAAAACCACCAATTTGATTGTTATTTTCTAATATATTTAAATTATCTGGATTAAAACTAGTATCTGACATTTTTATACTCATATAAAATAACCAAATAAAAAAATTATTAACTATATAAAAATTTTATATCAAAATTTTACATCAATTTTTTACTTTTTTATGAAAACAAGGAAAGCAATAGAAAAACATATCAGTAACACTATTTTTATGTGAATCTAATAATGCTTCTTGTTCATCTCTATAATTTTTTAAATCATCTAATTCATTCTCATATTGTGATAATTTAGAAGACATATATGAATTATCTTCTTTCAAATTTTTAATTTCTTCTTGATATTTTTCAACATTACTTTGAAACATTTTTATATTATTATTATTTTCAGTTTTATATTTTTCTTCAGCATTTCTAATAGCTGCATCTAGATCAGCTTGTTTATAAAATCTTTCTTCTTTATCATATAAATTTGACGCTCCTAATCTAAAGAATTTTTTACCATTATCAAGTTGATAAGAAATATCATGTGAAGGTACTATCTTTATAATTAAAAATTTTTTCTTTTGAGAATTAACAATAGTTTCAGTCATAAGATTTTTTGGTGTAAGTCTTGTTGTTGTATTATTTTGAGTTCTACCAATAATTTGATTTGTTGAAATTATCCCATCGATACGTAAAATAAATTTATCAATATCAGCATTTGCCATACTCAATCCTGATAAATTTAAATTATCATTTATTCCAAATATTAAAAATCCACCTTTTGTATTTAAAAAAGCACATATTGTCTCTAAATATTTTTGAAATCCAGTTTGTTGATTTATCGAAACCTTATATTCAAACATTGTACTTTCACTAAACTTAAATTTTGAACCTTCAAAACATGCTTCCTTATTATTTTCAAATTCTTCACATAAAATCATAATTATAATTAGTTTATTTATATATATAAACAAAATAATAAATTAATTAATTATAATCAAGATTTCCAATGAAGTTTTCAATTTTCTTAATTTTTTCTTGAGAATCAGATTTTAAAGAATAAACCATATTTAATTGATTACACATATCCAATATTTTAATTCTTTCTTCTAGAGTTTTAATTTCAGTTTCTACTTTGAATGCATATGGATGTGTTATATTTGATAGTGCACGAATTGATCTACATAAATCTGTAATTTCATCACAATTTGGTTCTCCAGCCTTATTAATAATTATATCATGTGGTTTAGATAATTCCTTTTCAACATTAATTCTCCATTCTGGCATTATATTATTTTGTTGACATGATAAACATGTTGGATTGATTGAAACAATTTTAGTTTTTAATCCATTCGTTTTACACACTTGAGCAATTTCCTGTGAAGCATTATCAATATCCTTATCAGTTCCAAATAAATTTATCATTAAAGGAGTAAACATATATATAATTGATTTATTATTAAGTATTTATATAAATTTTAATCAATTTTTAATCAGCTTCTTGATTTAACATAAATACTACTTTATAATCAGAAAGTAGATGTTCATATTTATCTGATATCTTTGCTTGAATATCGTTTAAATCTAAATTTAAATCACACGAAGTTCCATTTATGCCATTACGAATACCCCATCTTGTTGTTTCCATCATTTTAAAAACTGGAACAAGTAAAAACATATTATTTATATTTCCATAAAATTTTTTAGGTTCGGAATCAGATCCTCTCTTAATTTTAGATTCAACTGATTCAGAATCTGAATCTACATCTGAATCTGAATCCACATCTGAATCTGATGTTTTTGATGAATTTGAAGTTGAACATGATGAATTTGAATCAGAGTCAAAAGATACATCATCTAATTCCTCTTCAGATTCTATTTTTGGATTTTCAAGTTTTGATTTAATATATTTTTTAAATTTTGAAGATTGTTCAGGAAGTTCATCACTTTCAATAATGTATTTGAAAAATTTATTTGCATATCCATTAGAATCTTCAATAAAACCTTCTACCATGAGATTTTTTATCAGTCCAAAATTGTCTTCATTTATTTGATTAATTAATTTGTTTACTTGAATTTTAAATCCAAGTGATACACAAGCACTTTCATATCGACTCATATTTATTTGTAATATTTTTAAATCAAATATTAAGAAAATATTTCAACTTTTTTTTAAATATTATATATAAGAAAAATGATTCAAATGAATCGTTTACAAAATACAACTGGATCAACTAACTTGCAACAAAATCAACAAAATGTTTCTGATAGAAAAATTAATTGCGAAGCTTATGTTAATTTTATGTTTAAATCTACTATAATTCCATATTATTATAAATTAGAACCAAAATATAAATACACAATAATTGGATTGATCAATTTGCTTTACTTGTTTGCATTATTTAATCATTTGTATTATCCTTCTTATTACATAAATCAACCTGAAATTTGGACTTTTGATTTGTGTTTAAGTTATGTGATTTACAATATATTAATATATTTACGAAGTACATCAAATTTATTTATGTTTGATTCATCTGCTAACATCAATATACCTCATCATAATTTAAAAGAAGAATCTTATTATGAAGAAATTAAAATAACAAAATATAAACATTATGTATCATTGTGGTTCTATTGGTTATATATGGCATATTGGTTGTATTTCGCTATTTTCATGTTATATGTTCATGTTAACAAAGATATTATATATCAATTTGCAAATGTGCTGATGTTTTTTGCATGGTATCTATTTTTTGCAGAAATGGCAACACTGTATTATTATATATGTGTAAAGTTATCTGCTAGATTTGAACATGTTAAGAATTTTTTAAAAAATGTTAAAGATAATAAACCATCAGTTATAGATTTTTCAGAAAAATATTTTATCCAATATAAAAAAACAAGATTGTTTGCTAAAAAATGGAATTTTGTAATATATCTTGGATTTGTTTTGCTTTCTTTTCATATTCCAGTAGATTTAATAGCAATTGTTGTGAGTAAAAAATATTATGATATTCCTGGTTTAATTATAAAATCTATTTCACTAATTTGGTATACATATTGTATTTGTAATTTGAACAATCTGGACAACAAATTAATCAAATATTTAAATAAACACCAACTATACCACAAAGATGATATTGAAGAATTAAATAATTATATACAAGCAAGACCATTAGGAATTGATTTATATGGGTTTAAATTAAATGGGAATTTTATTATCCAATTGGTCATTATTATTATTAACTTTATTCTTCCAATAATTTATGGTTTAGTATCTAACAATATTATTTCTTAGACAAATATAAAATCTTCATGCCTAATATATTTATAATAGAAGCATCTATTTTTATAATTGATAAATATTCAATTAATTATTACAAAAAATATTAATTATTTTCCTTACCAAAAAACAGATTATGTAATTCAGTAGAATAGAAATAATCAGATTCAACCATTGATTGTTCTGAATCTCTCTTG
>JACCDO011379980.1_pt1 | contig 76417 bp, 67 predicted proteins | sample 7446101 | NCBI WGS metagenome assembly JACCDO01 (sample SAMN15323440, study PRJNA562643) | freshwater metagenome | isolation source: river surface water | place: USA:Blue River Watershed | collected 2017-08-16
CCACCTTCCCAATCTAGGGTCATGTATACGGTAAAATGTAGTATATGAATTTCCTTCACCCTTCACATCATCATCACTTTCACTCCCTTGATATCCTCTTTTTGTAGTGTGAAGATTATGGGGGGGATGTTTAGACTTTATATGAGGTGAAGGCATGGGATTTTTAATAACTTATATTAATAAACTATTATTCAAATGTATATATAATACATAAAAAAACGTTACCTGTTTTTGTAGGTGATATTACTTGGTTGTAGGGTGGGTAGGGATGATATTTGTGTTTAATATTCACGTACCATTCTTGTGCCATTCTCGTACCATTGCCATACCTTTTTAATTTTGTAATCAAATTAGGTTTAAATTATTTTAGGAAAAAAATTATTAATAATTTGAATATCGTTTAATTTACTTGGGTGATAATACCTTTGAGTCGAGGAAGGCCATCTGTGACCAGCAAATAATTGTACACTTTCTAAAGAATTATTTTCAACACTTAATAGGTGAGCAATTACACTCTGTCTAATTTTAGTTGGAGTAAGTTTTCTTTCAAATAACAGTTTATTGAAACTTGTTAAACTTCCTATTATATCTCCGCTATTTAGTTTCTCACCATTAAATTTTGTGATTAGATTATTTACATTCGGTTTTTGTTTTCTTTCGAAATCGATATAATTCTCAATAATTTTTAATTGTTTATCTTGAAGGTCTAGTATTCTTTCGTTTCGATATTTTGAACCTTTAATAAAAATGTTTTTTTTGTCAAAGTCAATATCATTTAATTTCAATGCTTCAATTTCAGCAACGTGTAATGCTTGAAAAATTAAAATTGAAAAAATAACTTTGTTTCTTAGTGCGTAGTTTAAGTTATTTGTGTCAAAGTCTAATAAAGAGACCAATTCTTTCATGGTAAATAAATCCTGAAATTGAACATCGTTCAATTGAGAATTAAGAATTAAGTTTTTACATGGATGTGTTTTACGAGCATTAATGTAAATTAAATAATCATAGTATCTTTTAATTGCTGTAAGAAAATTACCCCTCGTACGGATGTTTTTTATTTTCTCGTCGTTTATTGCAACTACAATTTCTTGGAACTGATATTTAGGGGCATTTGGATGTTTTTTTAGAAATTTATTCAGTAAAAAAATTGAAATTTCAACTGTTTTTTTTTCAAACATCTCATTTAAATAATCATTCAAAGAGTATTTTATAGATTTCATATTATTTTGCATTTGTAAGGGATAAATCCGATCAATCAATCAAAATGAATCGCTCGCATTAAAATCGTTTTTCTTTTTCTTCTACGCGCATAAAGTTGAGTCGTATCAATATCTTTATGACCCAAGAAATTTTTTACAAATTCGATTGTAGCTCCATGATCGATAAGATGGATGGCTATACTATGTCTTAATGAATGCAGTGTAATTTTTTTATTTATTAGTGTTTCGTTCTCTGTTTTGAGAATGAGATTTTTCAAATGAACACCGAGATGTTCACCCGTCATTCTCCCACCACGGTTATTTAGAATAAAGGCATTTTCCAGTCTATTATGTTCTAAAATGTAGAGTGACCTTTCCTCGTAGATGTATTTTTTTAATTGCTCTTTCACATTATCAGATAATGGAACCTCTCTTCTCAGTTGACCTTTGCCCATTTTAATCACAATTATAGAAGCCTGATAATAGAAGTCTTCTACGTTAAGGTTTTGAATTTCAGACTTTCTCAATCCGCAACCATAGGCTAATGAAAGGATTGCTTTTTCTCTCTCAGACGAACATTGTTCAAAAATTAATTTTAATTCTTCAATAGTGATAAATTTTTGTTCGACATCTTCATTAATTATTTTTCTAGGAAAAATAATTGTGCCTTCAAGGATTTGTCTATCCGATAAATATTTAAAGAAAAGATTGATACATTTTAAATAATTAGAAATTGTTGAAGATTTAAGTGGCATATTTTCATTCATGCTTATTCTTGATTGCATATACTCATAAAAAGCGAGTAAGTCTTTAGAGTTTATTTTCTTTAAAGACTGTTTGTTTCTAAAAGACTCAATGAAATAAAAAAACTCTTTAATAGGTGTTAAAATCCTTTTTGAGTTTTTGTTTATACAATTTGAGTACGCTTCATAGTCATTAATAAGTGAATTGAAACTTTTATTAGAAACATTAAAATTCAGATACGTTTTCATATATTCCAGTATTAAATGATTTATATATTCAAAGATTCAACCTGTTTAATTAAACTGTTCAGGTGAGAAGTATTATTATCAACATCATTTTTAATTATTATGTAACAATGTGCATTAGATTTAATGTCTGTTTTTTTTGAAACCCAATTGTTTTCTAGAAAGTATTTTATGTGTCTAAATGAATGAGTCTTACTTAATTTTGTTAATTCAATAAAATCCATAGCCGAAAATTGATTATTAGTAAGTGAAGCAGCCTTCATTATTTGGTAATATAATTTTTCTTGGATAGAAGCGAAGACGATGTTATCTGTAAAGAAATGAACCTTAAATAAAAGATTTAAAGCAAAAAGAATATCTTCTTTTTCCGATTTCAGTAATCCATTTTCAAATTTTCTCTGATACTGATTAATGCAGGTGATTTGATTGCAAAATTTCCAGAAAAACAACACTTTTGTAGGAGTAAATGTTTTGGAATCAGGGAATTTTAACATACCAGAAAAAGGATTAAATACATTATGTGTTTTTAATCCGGAAAGAATGTCATGAACTAGCTTATAATCATAAAAGTCATTATTGTTCTCATTGATATCAATTGAATTATTTAGAATAGAAGGATTGTATCTAGATTGGATGAACAGTTCTTCGTTCAGTAAAGGTTGATTCGACCCAATTAAACTTGAGAAAGTAGCAGATTTAGTTTCAATAAATGCATTAAAATTTAAGGATTTAGTTTTCGCTACTTTTAGACAATTAATTTTTTTCGTTTTTTGAAAGTTTAGAAACTCATATCTGATTGAATTATTCAACCGGTTTGACTCCGTAATTGTCACACATTTTCTATGAAATTCTTTCGTGTTAACATATAACAAGGATTTTAAGGAAATAGAATCAAGGTTCATTTGTTGTTTTTTAGGAATGAAATTCAACAAGTCTGAAATAATTTTTTGAGCAATTTCATTCGATTGTTCAAAAAGTACTAAGTACATTGGGTTATTTGAAATATAAGAAGATGCCACAATAAAAAGGGCGATTGAAATTTCTGCAGATTCGTAGTTGATTTTTTTAGTTAACGCACGATTAATTGTCTCAAAAAGTGTAGTTGATTTTAGTATATCTAATGTGGTATTGTCTATTTTATTTGTTGCTTGCCAACCTTCTACGTTATTCAGATTTTTTTCTTGAATGTAAATTTGTTCACGATGTTTCTCAAGTTCAGTAATTAAATAATCCAACCAAAATTCAATGTCTTCTTGCTCATAATCTTCACTTTTGGCAATTATATAAGCAAATTTTTCAACCTCAGATGAATCAAATAGATTAATCGCTTTTCTATATTGTTTTTTAGAATTGACAGCGCCAAATTGAAGATAAACAATTAATTGGTTCAGAATTAATGGAATTTCCCCTAAGATGTAAAAAAAACCAATCGGTGTATTTAACACTAATTTACCCTCATATACTTTTTGAATGATTGGTGCATCTAAACGATCCATGAGAACACGTATTTCCTCTAAAAACGTAATGAAACCACAAAAAGTATTTTTCAATCCTTAATATTCCTATATAGACTATTAATTTTCCGTAATTTCGAAATTAGAATCAAATTTCAGTCAAGGTATATAGTGAGGATAACTCTAAATTTGTTTAAAAAAATCAATTCATCCTCTTTGGGATATGCTTTAGGATTTATGTTGGTCATAGGTTTTATCACCATGGGAGTATTAGCTATCTCATCTGTTCATAAACGCTTAGAAAGATTCTACAGTGTAAAAGAACATTTGATATTCGATAATCTATTTACCATATCTAATTTCAATCAAGATAGTACTCAAATTATTCATCCTTCCGGTGATACCTCTTTTGTGAAAAATATACCCTGGGGAAGTTACTTGTTGAGTAATGTTATAACCAAGAATAAAAATCAATTCATTGAACATACAGCAATAAAAGGGTATGTCTGCGAAAAAGATCTTCCCGCGTTAGAAGTATTTCAAATCAAATCAGATATATTTTTAGCAGGAAACTCCTACTTAGCAGGAGATATAGTTTTGCCTAAAAATAAAATTACTTATGCTAATATTCCCACAAAAACATATACAGATAAAGATTATATACATCAAGGGTTTAAACTTGAAAAAAGTACCGTTGAAGGATTAAAGACGCTGAATATAGAAGACTATGAACGTTTATTCAGAAATACAAATCAATCGATAGATTATTTACCCAAGGATTCCGTTTTTAGTTTTCGAGGAATAACCACTACTTATACTAGTTTTAAAACAATCTATTTAACACAAGCTCTTAGTGGAAATTTGATTGTAAGATCCTACGATAAAATTGTGGTTAAAAGTAGCTCCCAATTGGAGAACATATTGTTAATCGCTCCTGAGATTATTTTTGAAAAAGAAGTAAAAGGAACAATTCAAGCATATGCATCTTCAAAGATTGTATTAGAAGACCATGTTTCATTACTTTACCCTTCTTCCTTGGTGTTATTAAAGTCAGGAAATCCTGAAAAAAAGTCGATTGTAGAAATAGGTGAGTATAGTAAAATTATAGGAAGCATATATATGTCTTCCCCTTTGCAGAAGAATTTTTATGACATCGAGTTATACACCAAATCAAATTCCTTGATAGGAGGGATCGTATATAACCAAGGATCTAGTGATTTGAAAGGAACCATTGTTGGGTCTTTATTTACAGGTTATCTAAATACAGTTTTTCAAGGGAGATTATTTGAAAATACATTAATAGATACCAAAGTTTCTTTCAAAGAATTACCTAAAGATTTTTTATATCCATTTTGGGTAAATAAATCAACCAAAAAACAATCAAAAATTATCTCAACGTTTTAAACTTTAAAAAGAAACAATCTTTAATTTTTGAATTATAGTTTTTAACTTTTCATTTATAGAGTGTTCCCTTTGAGAGCATTAAGGCATACTTCCATAATTTCAAAAAATAGCAACTGTTTTAAAAATATAGGGTATTGTATTCATAAATATATATTCATATGGAAGCGGCAATAAGATTTTTATCACCTGTTGATCAATTTTCTACAAATCAATTATTTGGTTCTATCGATCAATTGTTAGGAGAAGGATTTACAAAAATTCGATTATTATTATCAACACCAGGTGGATCTGTTTTTCATGGATTATCAGTCTACAATTATTTAAAAGGACTACCAATTGAAGTTGATACTTATAATTTTGGTAGTGTAGATTCTATTGGAGTTGTAATATTTTCAGCTGGTGCCAATAGGTTTTCAGTACCACACTCAAGATTTTTAATCCATAGCGTGAAGTTTAATACACAAGGAGCAATATCTGCAGATGAAAAGCAATTGGATGAATTTCTTAAAAGTTTAAAAATAGATCAAAAAAACATAGCTAAGGTAATTGCAGATACTTCTTCTAAAACAGAAGAAGATGTTGACAATGATATGAACAATAGGACTACATTAACTCCTGAAGAAGCTATGGATTATGGTTTAGTTACTGATATAAAATCAGAGCTATTAGTTTCGGGTATGAGAGTAATAACAATTGGAGAAGCGCTTCAGGGTCATATGAATATAACAAGAGATGTGTTAATACCAAACTTTAATACTATTTCAGAATCTAATATAAGTTCCTATACGGAAAATATATCTTTACAAATAGGCACGATCTAATTTTTTATTAAAAGAAAATAGAACTACTTATTGAGTTGTATTTTATTTAAAAATAGTTTTTAAAGATAATTTGTTTAGTTTTTGTTTATATTTGTTGCATACAACGCGTATAAAACAATTAAAATCTAATGTTATGGGAGCAAATATTTTAAACTTAGAGTTTAGTAGTGCTAACAAAAATGAAGTTAGTGTTAAATCAAGTATCAAGCCTGATAATGATAAAACTTTTTTAGATAGGTTTTTTGAAAAAGTTGAAGTAAAAGCTTTAACCAAAGAAGAAATTCAATCATATAGGATGAATGCTTACGAGCCAATCATGTAATTTACTTATTTAAAGATAGTAAAAAGAGGCTTATGCCTCTTTTTTTGTTTAACAAGATGTATAAAATAAACCCACCTATTATTAATCAATTTCTCACTGAAGAGGATCCATTAAACCTCGAATATAATAAGGGAATCAAGCAGAAAAAACGGTATAAAATAAAAGTTAGAAAAAAGATTATTTATTATATTGATTTACATTACTACGAAAAGTATGTTTTTTTAAAATATTTTCCAGCTAAACATAATAATAACCCTGATAAATTTAAAATTGTAGGTTTAGGTTTAAAAATTTCAGAAGTTAGAGGTATTATACATACGTGTACAGAAATTATTAAAATTGAGTTTAGTCAAAATAATAGTTTTCATTACGCTATAATTGGTCAGCCCTACGATAAAGATGATGAATTAAATCGTATAGAAAGTATTCGTTTTTCAATTTATAAAAAACAAATCAGTACATTTATTTCTGCTGAAAAATTAACGCACTTAAATATTCCATTAATAAATTTTTATGCGATATCTCTAAAAGATAAGAATGAAATGGAATTAGATTTATCTAGTTTATTTTTAGAAATAGACGGTACAAAGTTTTTGGAAGAATGTTTAACAAAAGAAGGAAGACTTTTATTACAAGAATTAGGTGTTAGCTAAATAAAATTATGAAGTTGTAACACAAGACAGCATGTTGATTAATGTTGAAAACTACTATTTAATAAATGGTTCCCTATCGTTTGCAATACTGGTGCATTTATAAAAAGTAATCAGAACTAATGTTTACAGAGACTGTAAACTAAACTCTGTCTAAATAAAAAAGTAATAACTTTAAATTTAGATAGAACATATGGAATCAGAAGAATTAAAAAAAATGCAGAAATTGGCTTTAGAACAATTTCGAACTGGCCAATCTTTGACAGGAAAAGGTGGAGCTTTTGCACCTCTAATAAAGCAATTTTTAGAGGCTGCATTGGATGCAGAGATGTCAGAACATTTGAGTGAAGAAGAACGGCTTCTTGGAAATAAACGAAATGGTAAAGGTCAAAAGACTGTAAAGACAATTGATGGAGAAGTTGTAATAGAAACGCCTCAAGATAGAAATAGCACTTTTACTCCTGAAATAATCAAAAAACGTGAAACTATTTTAGCTGATAGTTTATCCGACAAAATCATTGGATTGTATGGTCTAGGAATGAGTTTTAGAGATATCTCAACTCATATTGAAGAAATCTATGATATGTCTATTTCACATACCACATTAAGTGAAATAACAGAACGTGTAATTCCACAGGTAAAAGAATGGCAGTCAAGAACTTTAGATAGTATGTATACTATTGTTTGGCTTGATGCAATGCATTACAAAGTCAAAAATGGAGGTAAGGTTGAAAGTCGAGCGGTATATAACATACTAGCCATTAATAAAGAAGGTAAAAAGGATTTAATTGGAATGTACGTTTCTGAAAACGAAGGAGCTAATTTTTGGTTAAGTGTATTGACAGATTTAAAAGCAAGAGGATTAAAAGACATCTTAATAGCTTGTATCGATAATTTAAATGGTTTTTCTGAAGCAATATTAAGTGTCTATCCTAAGGTAGAAATACAATCTTGTATAGTCCATCAGATTAGAAATTCTTTGAAATATGTAGCCTCTAAAGATCAAAAAGAATTTATTAAGGATTTAAAGGTTGTTTACCAAGCTGTTAATAAACAAACAGCGGAGGATGAGTTATTAAATTTGGGAGAAAAATGGGAGAAAAAATATCCAATTGTAATAAATTCTTGGAACAATAACTGGCATAAATTGTCTACCTATTTTTCTTATGATGAACAAATTAGAAAAATAATTTACACAACAAATGCTGTAGAAGGATTTCATAGACAAGTAAGAAAAGTAACCAAAACAAAAGGAGTATTTCCAAACGATATGGCTTTGTTGAAATTAATCTACTTGTCAACCCTAAACATATCAAAAAAATGGACAAAACCACTTACTAATTGGGCGATTACAGTTCAACAATTAAAAATTAGATTTGGAGATAGAATGCCTATAAACATCTAAAATTCAATCCTAAACGCAAAGATTGAAAATCTTATCAAATCCTTCAAGGATATATAAACGGCTCCGTACCTCCGCCGCCCTTGACGGATTTTTAAAGATTTTCTAGAGGGCATTTATGAGTTGAATCCAAGAAAAAAATATAAATTTGTTGAAAGGAATGACAAAAAATAAACTAGACAGAGTTTAAATTACACTCCCTGTTTACAATTGGATATTCAATCTAACAAAAGAAAGTTCTTTTATACATTTCATAGCCTTGCCAAAATAAATAACAAATAATACCAGAGTACAGTAAATAATACATGTATTTATTTAGTTTGTTAGCGATAGAACTCAGTTCTTCAAGTTTGTTATCTATTTTTTGTTTGTAGTCCTTACTCTGAGTCCAAGGGTTTTGGTGTGTAAAAGCCTCTATTAATCTTACAGATATATTTTTTCTAACGGAACTTATACCTATATAAAAACTAAGTGACCAAAAAATTATAGCCAATCCAATAGGTATTATGGATAGCGAAAATGATTTTTCTTCAATATGTTTTAAAGAGTAACCAATTAAAGTACCATTTACTGCTATTATAAATTGAGTAAATGGAATACTAATTTGATCAATTTCTATGTGTTTTGTTTTATCTATCATGATTAAATTTTATTTATAAAAATGGTTAGGTAATGTATTAATCTTATTTTTTGAGATATGAATTTGTACTCTAGCTATTGTGTCTATTATCTATAAATTACGATAAATTGCAAATAACTCTTGTTTTTTAATTAATAGTTTTTGCTCAATAATACTCTCAAAATTTTTATTCCAATTTTGGATTTGTGTATTATTTGCTTTTATCAATGAAAAAGTCGGCTCCATTTTTCTTGCAAGTTCACTTTCTGCTAAGTTTATGTCCATTATTCCCAATTCTATGTTTACGGTTACATTTTTCCCAGCAGGAAGTTGGATTCTTCCAGCGGTTATTGCAACATTCGTTGGGATATATTCAAAAAGTTCATTATTACCTGTAAAGGAGTAAATAAATATGAATGTATATATATCAATAGGTCCACCAAAAGGATTCGAATAAGACGCTGGCATATCTCTTTTTTCGCAATCATGTCTATGAAGCCTATGTTCACTAAATATCACAGGATTTAGAAGAGTTTGATTTTTTATAATGTCAAGCGTTTTGATGTAAGATGCGTTTGTTTCAACTTCATTAATTTGTAAGTTTTTTAATTTCATTTCTAAAACTTGTGATTTATGTTGAAACAAATTTGTGATTGTTTGCATCTTAGATGTATGTTTTTCCATATAAAAAGTTTTAATTTTTTTTGAAATCTACAGTTCAATTTTTTTTTAATTAATTTCATCTAAATTAAAAAGAAGGGTTACATCATCATAAAAAAAGGATACTCGTTTTTGTAGGTAATCATTACTTGTTTTTCTATAAATTTTTACCTGTAGAAAGAATGATTTCTATTGTCACGTGATATTTTAAGGTAAAATTACCTATAAAATCAGGTAATAGTATTTTATCTTATTTACGATAAATTTATCGTTTCTAAATTAATGTATTCGTGATTGAATTAATGAATTATAATTAATGAATTATGGTTTGTGAATTGTGATTTGATTTTTATACTCACACGTAGTATTTATGAAGCGTAAAATTGTTTTTTTGATTGCATTTTTTTGGACAACAATTGGTATGTCCCAAGAAATATCCAAAGACATTTATTTAAATAGGAGTATCCGTCAAGACAATCAACATTTCCAGTTTAAAGTATTAGAGAGCACCTTTGAAAATGGGTATGCTTACAAGCAACATAAATTTTACTATTGGTTTAAAAGTCAGACAGTGGTTTGCACACAAGGAGCTGCTTCGGGACAACTTTTACATGGACTTTTTGAATCATTTTATGATAATAAACAACTTTCTTCAAAAGGAGTCTTCGATAAAGGGTTAAAACATGGAGTTTGGACCTACTGGAATCAAAAAGGAATTATTGTTAAAACAGAAACGTGGGATTATGGAGTAAAAAGTGGGGATGAGAAGCATTATGATGATCAAGGTAAATTGTTTACGACCATAGATTATAGATTTAAGAATATTCATCGTGTTACGAAAGACTCTATTATTTACACTACCAAAGAAGGAATATATAAACAAGTTATTTTACTTGATTCTATTGGTAGTGAATTTAAAAAAATAAAATATAAAAATGGTAAGCCCGTTATAAAAAAAACAAAAAAGGGAAAAGAAATAAAAGTTAATACGCAAAAATTAGAAAAAGAGAATAAAGATTGTTTCTTCTTTAAATTAAAACAAAAATCTTCAAGTAATAAAAAAGTAGAAAAAAATGAAAAAAAGCGAATTTGGAAGAGATGGTTTTCAAAAAAATCAACTTAATACGAATTCTTCATTTTATAAGGTTTGTAATGAATTTTATTCATTTATGAAAAAATACAATCTACTTTATTTTAAAAAACAGGTTCAAGCATCTTCCATAGCAGAAGTAGTTATTGCTTTATCTATTATTGCCCTTTGTTTCGGAATTGCGAGTTTGGTTTTCATACGAAGTCTGAGTACAACCGCAAAATTTGAAGACATACGAAATCAAACAGAAATTCAGAGTAAGGTACTGTATTATTTAACAACCAACCCAGACTCATTAACCCTTTTTCAACCTGCTGATGCTAATGTTACTACGCAAGTAGATGAAAACAATGACTCATTAAACTTGATTGAATTTAAAAGTCTTTCAGACCGAGTTTTGTGGAACCAACAAACGTTAATCATTCGATGAATAGTAAGTCAACACATAAACTAACTACTCGCGTTTCTGCCTTCACTATTTTGGAGGTTGTGATTGTATTGAGTATTATGAGCGTGTTGATTACCATTGTTGCTATCTCTACCAATCGTTTTCAAGAACAGTTGAAAGAAACAACCAAAATACAAGACGAACTCAACCAGTTTTACGCAGTACGTTCTCAATTATGGTATGAGTTTTATACGTCGGATTCTATACAGTCTTCCAACAATGCTATCCAAGTATTTAAAGGCTCAACAAACGTAAGTTACTACATCGTAGATGATACTTTGTACCGAAAAAAAGATACTCAGGAAAAGTCTCTGCATCTAGCCATGCATGGCATTGAAAGTAACTCAACAGAAGACCACCAAAAAGTGATTTTTGATTTTGATTGGAAAGATGCTCCTATGCGTTTGGAATATGTACAACCAGGAGGATTAAAACATAAAATAGATACTTATTTCGAAGAATACAAACGATGAACCAGAAGCAACACTTATTTCAAAAAGAGTTGACTTTTGGTAAAAAGTTCAACGATAAAGCCAAGGAAAGTTTTTACAATGAATTTAGTAATTTACTAGATAGCGGAGTAGACATTCAACGCGCCTTAATTATTCTAATCGAAGAGCAAGAAAAAGAAGCAATCCGCGAAATTTTAGAAGCAATCCTTAAAGGATTAGTAGGAGGGAATACCCTTTCTGATGCTTTTCGATTGACCACGCATTTTTCAACCTACGAATACCAAAGTATACGCATCGGAGAGGAGACAGGAAGATTAAAATTGGTTCTAGATCATTTGGCGCAGTTCTTTGGAGATAAAGTAAAATTAAGAAGGCAATTAATCAGTGTATTTTCTTATCCTTCCTTTATCATTGTAATTACCATTGGTGTTTTGTACTTTATGTTGACGAGTGTTGTACCTATGTTTAAAGACGTGTTTAGTCAATTTGGACAGGAATTACCCTTTTTAACTCAAAAAATTATTTGGTTATCCAACTATTTCACCACCTTTTTATTTCTATTTATCGGAAGTGTTGTCGGATTGGTAATCTATGGATATACTCAACGCCAAGAGGTTTGGTATCGTAAAGCGATATCTTCTTTTTTATTGAAACTCCCTGTTTTCGGAATTCTTATACGTAAAATCTATTTAGCTCGTTTTTGCCAAAGCATGACCCTACTACTATCATCAAGAACCCCTTTGGTTACTAGTTTAGAATTAGTGGAAGAAATGATTGGGTTTTATCCTATAGAAGAAGCTATGCAAGAAACTAAAAAAGTGATTTTAGCCGGAGAAACATTAAATCAGGGACTTTCTAAATTTGATGTTTTTGATAAGCGTATGCTATCCATGTTAAAAATCGCTGAAGAAATCAACCAACTTGATAAGTCCTTCGAACGATTAACCAAACAATACCAAGAAGACGTTGATTACCGTTCAAAATTATTAGGTACTGTAATTGAACCTTTAATTATAGTGGTTATAGGTCTAGTCGTTGGCGTAATTATGATTGCTATGTATTTGCCAATGTTTAATTTAAGTAATGTGATAAAGTAATTTGCTATGCAAAAAATGATACAATTTTTCAAAAAACACCTCGTAATAGAGCGCGAAGAACAACCATCAGCTAACTATTCTGTAGATGCCTTCTCTTTGCCTGAAATCTTAATCGTGTTAGCCATCATTGGGATTCTAATCATGTTGGTGGTTCCTAATCAAGCAGGTGTAGCATCAAGAACAAAAAGCTTGGAAGCTCAACAAGAATTAAAAATGGTGCAAAACTTAGAATATGCCTACTTTTTACAGTTTTCAAAGTATGTGAATGACTTGAATGCCATTAACTATATTCCACACAAAACCGTTGTTGCAGGAGGAACGGCAAACTATGAGGTTTCTATACTAGAAGCCACCCCAACAGGATTCAAAGCAAAAGCAGAAGCCGTACAAGATTTTGATGGAGATGGAACAAAAAACATTTGGGAAATAGACCAAGACGGAGTATTAAAAGAAACACAACCAGATTAAATGCAGCTTATATTATTGATATCAACGTTATTGCTATTGGCATTTCAAGACATCCGCACTCGAAAAGTGTGGGTACTCTTATTTCCAGTAGTATTAGTTCTTTCAATAGGTTATAAGTGGAATTCATTTATACTAGAACAATGTAGCTGGAATCTCGTTTTTGTGGTTTTTAGTTTATTAAGTCTGACTTTATACCTTACCATCAAAGAACGTCGTTTGGTAGCCGTTTGGAAAGGTTATTTTTCCATAGGAGATATTTTGTATTTGCTTGCTATCGTACCACTTTTCAATTTTCCACTTTACTTATTTTATTTTACAACTGGAACATTTTTGTGTTTACTTACTCACGCCACAAGTTTATTACTATCCAAAAAAGTCAATAAAAGTGTGCCTTATGCAGGTTATATGTCAATCTACCTGATTCCAACTCTTCTTTTTGAAAATCAAGTACAATACCTTATTTTACAATTACTCTCTTGAGAACTACCTACGACATATCGCCCGAATTACAACAGCTCATCCGATCAGATTTAGCTTGGCATTATCGTATTTTACCCATCGAAAATAATGGGCAAACCCTTACTTTCTTAATCGATGAGACACAAGATATAGTTCTTGTAAAAGAAGAGTTAACCGCCTTGCTAGGATGTACAGTTCAATTAGAAGCAATTGAAGAAGAACAAATACAACGATTGCTCGGACGCTATTATCGAACAACCAATGACCAAGAGCAAAAAATTGTATTCGATGCAAAAATAGATTTTGTTGACCGCTTAATTCAAGAAGCCAATAGTATAGGTAGTAGTGATATTCATATAGAGATATTTGGAGAGAAAGCCCGTGTTAGAATGCGCGTGGATGGCGTATTGATTCAACGTTATATGGTGGATAAAAATGATTATCCAGAGTTAGTCAATAAAATTAAAATCAGAAGTAACCTCGATATATCCGAAAAACGATTACCCCAAGATGGACGTATTCAATATGATGATTACGATTTACGCGTTTCCATTTTACCAACCCTCCATGGAGAAAAAATTGTACTTCGTATTTTAGGGAAAGATGCTTCCTCTTTAAGTATAGAAAAACTTGGGTTTTCAGTCAAAGAACAACGCGATTATTTGGAAGGGATTAAAAAACCAAACGGAATTATTCTGATAAGCGGACCCACAGGTTCAGGTAAAACAACCACCCTGTATGCGACCTTACGTATGCTCAATGATGAGAAACGAAATATCGTAACCGTAGAAGACCCGATAGAATATACCTTAGATGGAATTAACCAAGTACAATTAAAAGAATCCATTGGTTTGACATTCGCAAGTGCTTTGCGTTCCTTTTTACGTCAAGATCCAGATGTAATTATGCTCGGTGAGATTCGCGATGCAGAAACCGCGCAAATGGCCATACGTGCAGCACTTACAGGACACTTAGTATTGTCAACCATCCATACCAATTCTGCTTGGGGAACAATCTCCCGTTTGATAGATATGGGTGTGCCATCCTTTTTGATTGCAAACACGATTAATTTATCTGTAGCGCAACGCTTAGTACGTAAATTGTGTACACATTGCAAGCAAGAAACAGCATTAGATATTCAAGATTGGCCATTAGGCGTTTCTATGGAAATTCCAGAAAAACATGCCATACCAGTTGGATGTGACCAATGTCATTATACAGGATATAAGGGTAGGGTAGCGCTCTATGAAGTGATACCTATGGATAACATTTTGTCGCATAGTATTAAGAACAATGATTCCACAATAGATCATTTATTAGATGAACGCGGAATAAAAACATTGTCCGAACGTGCCTTTGAATTATTAAAAACAAAAGAAACTTCCTTAGAAGAAGTGTATGCTTTACTTTCAGGAAATTAAGAAATATAGAATGAGAAAAAGAATGAAAAATTGGATATTGATTGTATTTGCGTTATTCACGATACACATAGTTCATAGTCAAAAATACACCGAAGACCAACTTCGCGAACACTTAGATAGTTTGTCTAAAGTGAATAAAGGATATAACAATACTGTATTACTTAATATATCCGGTTTGCCTTTGTATGAATTTGTAAATACTCTAGGTTTAGACAATAATTTAAACCTTTCAATTGACCCAACCATTACTCAGCCTATTTCATATAATTTTTATGATGCAAGAGTAAAAGATATCCTTGTGTTTTTATATGTGAATTTTGAAATAGAATACGAATTTGTCGGCTCCATTTTGTCCATCAAAAAACGAATCAAAAAAGAAATCCCCGTTTTAGTTCCAAAACGAGAAATAGACATTCGATACAATACAGCCAATGACTTTTTATCTGTGAATTTACAAAACGATACCCTTTGGAGGGTTTTTAATAAAATTACCAAGTTGGCTGAGAAAAACTTTGTGATCCAGCCCGATGTTCGAGAAAAACAAATCAATGCTTTTTACCAAAATAGACCCCTTGAACAGGTTATTGAAATGTTAGCCAAAGCGAATGGATTGTTGATAGAAAAAGAAAAGGAAGGTGAGTTTCATGTTTCCGCTTTTAAGGAAGAAAATCAACCAGAAGCAACCAAAAATAAAAACAATACAACAAAGGATAAAGGGAAAAAGAAAAGAGACCATGAAACATCTTTGAACAATGAGGATTTAATCATTGAAAAAAATGAGAAAGGCTTGTTGGATGTTTATGCTAATAACGTTGATTTGGCTGAAATATTAAAAGAAGCAACAAAAGAATCAGGTGCACACTATGTATTACATACAAACTTAGATGGAAAAGCGCAATTAGATATAAAAGGGGTAACCTTTGAAGGATTGTTAACACATTTGTTTAGAGGTAGCAAATACAATTTTATTCATACAGACGGCATTTATATCATTGGAGAGTCTAAAGCTGAGGGAGTTCGAAAAGCAGAATTAATTCGCATGGAGAATCGTACGGTTGAGAATGTTATTTCATCCATACCCAAAGAACTTTTAAGCGATGTAACCATCAATGAATTTTTGGAATTAAATGGGTTAATTGTATCAGGAAACGATCGAAGTATCATTGAACTTCGTAAGTTTTTAAAATCGATTGATCAGGTAGTTCCAATGATTCAAATTGATGTAATGTTTTTATTTTCACAGAAAGGAAATACAAACAAAACAGGAATTCAAGCAGGATTGAAAGATAAACCAAGTGTGACATCAGGTACCGTTTATCCAAATTACGACGTTACCCTAAACGCTAATTCAATCAATGATTTACTTAGTTCACTTTCTGGTTTTGGAGTATTGAATTTAGGGAAGGTGACCGATAATTTTTACGTGTCCTTAAACGCCCTTGAATCTAACAACGTAATTGAAATTGAGAGTACACCCAAAATTGCCACTTTAAATGGCCAGAAAGCAAGTATTTCTATTGGACAAACAACCTATTACCAAGAAACTCAAGTAAACGTACAAACATCTGTTACCCAGTCAGGAACCATCCAATCCAGAACATGGAAATCAATCGATGCAAACTTATCTGTGAAAATTAAACCATTAGTAAGTGCAGATGAACAAATTACTTTATCCATCTCCGTACAACAAAATGATTTTTCAGGAAAAGTTGACCCAACCTCACCCCCCAATATGACAACGCAAACCTTTGAATCTTTGGTGAGAGTTAAAAATGGAGAAGTAATCTTGTTAGGAGGATTAGATAAAAAAACAACCAATGAATCAGGTTCGGGTGTTCCCATTTTATCTAGAATTCCCGTAATCAAATGGATTTTTGGTAATCGCTCAAAAGAAAAATCAAAGTCTAAATTACACATCTTAGTAAAACCTACAGTAACCTATTAATGAGTCGTTGGAAAGAAATATGGCAACCTAAAACGTACTTGTTAATTCAAGTACATCTTGCATCGAATTCTTTTGATTTGAGTGGTCAGCGTGTTACAAAGGGGAAAGCTAAAGGACAGATACTTGAAACAAACTCTTTGGAAGAAATTGTCAAGCATTTTGGTAAATATACTCCCATTCGTATTCACGTTACAGGAACTGGTGTATTAACACGACTAACTGATTTTATTCAAGGGTATAAAGAACAATTGATCGTCAATGGAGATAAAGATGATTTTTATTTTACATCCTATCATGATGAATCAAAAATTTTAGTATCCTTTTTTAGAAAAAACTTAATAGAAACACTGATTCAATCCATAGAAGAACAAAAATTATTTTTATTAAGTATAACAAGTGGGCTTGTTCCGTTTCTTGTATCAAGTAGCTCAAATGAACTGATTACATTTGATTATAACCTTCAATTATCAGAAGGTAAGTTGCTTAAGTTGGAACGTAATGATTTTCCAGTTGAACGTACAATTTTATCTGGCGTTTTTTATACCTATTCAGAGCTATTATGTTTATCACTATCATCCTTAACCACTAAGGATTTAGACCAATTTCAGCAAGGGTTGATACATGAAAACTACACGAAAAATTACGATGAGTTTATTCAGTATCGTCAATTTCGTTTTTTTGGTGTTAGTCTGGTATTCATCATTTTACTTTCATTACTTGGTAATTATTTTTATTTGAACCAATTAAATCAAGAAATTGCTGACTTAGAAGTTGAGTTAACGCTTCATAATGATAACCTTGCCTTGTTAAATAAGTTGAAGCAAGAACAAACCAGAAAAGAATTACTTATCGAAAATTCAGGAGTTTTTCAAAAACATTTCATCACATTTTATTTAGATAAAATCATAGGGACAGTACCAGGGACAATATCGATTCAGGAAGCTAACCTCTTTCCTACCAAAGAAGCCCTTAAGGAAAAGCGTAAAATTGAATTTGATAACCAGTCATTAACTATTTTAGGTACAACACCAACCAGTGAAATTTTAGAAGAATGGATGCAAAAAATGAATCGGTTTTCATGGGTAAAAAGTGTTGAGTTGATTAATTATCTGAAGGATAATCAAGAAGCAAGTTTTAACCTATTAATCACATTTCAAGAATGACATTTTTTGACCAATATAGCTATAAACAAAAAAACTATGCCTTATTGATTTTGGCTGTTTTACTTATTGCTGTAAGTTACAAAAGATCATTTAAGGTTACACTAGAAACGATTGATGCAAAACAGGAATTAGAACAAAAAATTGAAAAAGCACATTTTGCAGTACGAGATATACGACATACTCAACGAGAGATAGCCTTTTTAAATAGATTATTAGGAGAGGAGAATGTAACGATAGAGAAGGTACAACAATCTTTTTTAGTTTTCCTTGAAAAAAACAGTAACGATATAATTGTTTATCAAGTTGATGAGGTGTTGAAATTTAAACACCCCGATTTTTCCATAAACACGCATCGAGTTATCTTAAAAGGAAAATTTATACCCACATTGCAGTTTTTATATCAACTTGAAAAAGAGTTTGATTTAGCCAAATTAGTCAGTGTAAATTTTGAGTATAAAAAGTTTAACTCTGAAGAAAAAGAACAATTATACACCACACTATTATTACAGAATTATGAACGTTAAAAAAGTACTAAAAGCATGTGTTTTGGTAATGTTGCCAATGTTTATTCTTTCATCTTGTAAAGATATCATAGCCAAAAATATTTCAGGAAATACTCCAGAAATAATCACGCCAACACTAAACGATACGTTGGCAAAAAGTGCTGTTACTTTTACATGGAACGAAATGAAAGGAGCAACAAAATACCGTTTGCAAATAGCAAGTCCGAGTTTTGAAAACATATCAAGTTATGTATTAGATACCACCATAACCAAAACTACATTTGCAGTTGGTTTAGATTCCAATCAGTACGAATATAAATTAACCGCAATAAATGCTGGTTATGAGTCTAACGTTTTGGGACCAATTCGTTTTTGGGTAGGTAAATCAAGTACAGGTAATTCATCCGCTTCACTCGTTTTAAGCACGCCAACAAACAATACGTTTGTAAATAAAACATTTGATGGTCGATTTACCTGGTTAGCAGTTGATAAAGGGACAAATTATGAATTTGAGTTACGCAAAGGAGGTACCTTCACTTCAGGAACAAATGTTTATACTATGGATCCAGGAAATACGCTTGATAAGACTTTACCATCAAATTTATTGCCATTAAGTCCAGGTGAGTATACATGGAGAGTCATTTCCAATTCAGGAAGTACCTATTTAACCCAATCGATAGGAAAATTTACCGTAGATACTTTGTCACCTAATCAAGCGACTCTACTAACACCTACCAATAATTCAACCTTAAATTTATCCGATTCAATTACGTTTACCTGGAGTAATGGGACAAGTACAGCATCTTTTCAATCTAGCGTAACCTCTACTATAGAAATTGCATCTGATGTAACATTTAGTTCTATTTTATACACCTTGAGTGTTGTTGATTTTCAAACTAAAAAACTCAAATTATCATCATTAATATCAGGCAAAACTTATTATTGGAGGGTTAAAAATAAAGATGCAGCAGGTAATATAGCCAATCCTTCATCTGTATTTCAGTTGATAACAAACTAAAAGATAGTATGAAAAATAAAGGTGTGACTTTTATCTTGTTGATTGTTGTTGGAATTGTTTGGTATAAAGTTTTTTTTCGAATAAAAGAGAACTTAACTACTGATGATAATCTGCTTGTTTCATCTGAAATAAAAAAAGCGAATAGGTTAAAATTTACGAAAGATACATTTCAATTATCAGCCAATTATCGTGATCCTTTTCATTCAAAGTCAGCATCGTCTTCTCAACAAGAGGACGTTTCAATGAATACCAATACCGCACCTGTACCACCTATTACTTATCAAGCTCCCAAACCAGTTCCAGTACCTAAACCTCATAAATGGCCAAAGATGAAATTTTACGGTGTAATGAAAAGTAACCCTCAGAAAGGTAATCTCGCTATTCTTGCTATTGATAATGTATTATTCAATCTACGTGAAGGGGAAGTTACATATGATGGGATTGTTTTGAAGAAAATTTATGGAGATTCGGTTTTGTTTACTCAAGATAAACATTCGAGGATGTTGAGAAAGTAAAATTTATTGACAAGGCTGGAAGAGCAATTGCTACTATCAAACAAATTAGTAAATAGGAAGGCTGCAAATGTGCAGCCTTCTTTTTTACAAGTTTTTTAATACATCAATTAATTCCTTCTGAGGGTGGCAATCGCTTTTATCTTTCCGGTAGGAAGCGTGTGTAAATATTCCTTTATCTCCTCTCAAAGCGGATTTTGAATTATGACATATTCCTATCTTAACTTACTAATTAATGCATCTTTTAACCATTCAAACGCTTCCTTTTGCTTGTAAATCACTCCTGTACGAATCAAACCATCCATATCCATTAAAAAGAACTGATCTTGTTCTTTTTCTTCTATGTTTAGCATGAATTAACGATGTGTAGGAATATGATCTACTGAAAATTTCATGTATGCATTGAAGCTTTCAATGATTTTATCCAAATCCAGCTCCATGTTCAGACGAGAATAATCCAAATCAAATAAATCACGCCCTTTTTTGCGTTGATATAATGCTCTTAATTTTGTACCAAGTAATTCGTTTACATCATAGGTTTTAATGTTTGTTGAACCTGTGAACCAAGGATTATTGACTTCAAATGGAAATTCAATCCAAGGCAATACATTGAAATGTTCTTTGCAATTGATTTCTAATTTCAAACGCAAACGTATTTCCTCGTGTTCAGATGTAAAACGGTAATTTGCTTTTGCTCCATGACCTTTCACCATCGTATTTCTAGGTTCTTCAAAAAAAGTAATGACTTCTTTCAAGCGTTCCATGATTGGTTTTATTGGACCAGGTTTTATTTGAACTAAATCGATGTCCTCTGAATATCTCGGTGCTGGATGTAAATACAATTTGTGCAATGCTGTACCACCTCTGAATGCTAGGTTTTCATTTAGAAATTCATCGGAAAATATTTCAACCAACACACGACTAATGACCAAATCTTGTTCTACTTGATCAAACGAGTTCCACGGTGCATGGTCTTTCCATTGTGCTATGTATGGTTTTGGAATCATAAGTCGTTTTCGAGGGTTATATTAATTTCAATCTTCCATTTTTTTATCGTATCAATAACCTGTAATCCTTTCATTGGTGTTAGTGTGATATAATAATATTTTTGTGATTCCAGATAATTCTCTAAACATCCGATTAGTTCTTCTGAAGCCTCGAGGTATTCAAAAAGATAGCCCATCCTTTGAAAAGTACTGACATGTGGGTACCAAGAAATTAATTCAATCAAATCTTCAATTTCTAAGGTATCTATCAATTCTTCAATATTTGCTAATATGCGATTTAAACCACCTATTTTATTTTGGTGATGAATTAAGTCAGCAATCGTAAGTGCTGGAGAAGAAAGATTGAAAAAACCTGCATCTGATTTTTTTGTGATAATATTTTTTTGTGGCCAATTTACATTTTTTATAAATCTCAATTTTGTATTCCTATTATCAACATCTCTTAAAGTTGATGGATAAGTAACGATAAAATCTTGTTGAATTTTTTGATGTGCAGCACCGTGAAAGTTTGCAGCAGTAAGTAAACCTATGTAGTACTCCTTATTTGTGTATTTAAATAATTTATCAATGTATAACTGAATAGGTAATTTTCCTAGATTTTGAAATTTTGGAGGAAGAATAATATAAAAACCTTTTCTAAGATTTACTATTTCATTTTTCTTAGCCAATCTAACTAACTCTTTTCTTATTGTTGACTCTGGAGCATTGCATTTTTCTAACACTTCCTCCCAAGAAAAGGCGTATTCTTCATAACTTTGAAGTTTTTTTATGTATTCTGCAACAATCATTAATTAGTTTTAAGTTGCGAAAGTTACCAAAAAGTTACCATTATCGCTACAAAAAACTAAGAAATTAGACTTTTATTCACTAGAAACTATTTTTCAGATACATTGAACATCAAGTAATATTGTACAAAAAATCCGTAGCGACAACTACGGATTTTAGACTTATATGCTTTTCAAAACATCAACTAACTCCTTCTGCGGATGGCAATCGCTTTTATCTTTTCGGTAAGAAACGTGGGTAAATATTCCTTTATTACCTCTTATTGCAGTGTTAGAAAGACCCCACATTTCAGGATGGTATATCTTTGGAATATTGTAGTTTTCACATAAATATTGTACTAATGATTTCAAACTTTCGAGTTGTTTTTCAGTATATTTTTGGTAATATCTATATCCACGAAAAGGGGAGATGTAGGTGATTACTTCTTCTTTTGGGATTTCTTCTTTTGAAGTATTCAAATACACTCCATTTTTGAATGTCAATGCTCCCCAAGAACATAATTCAATACCAATTGATTGTTTGTTTAAAATGGTATTATTGATTTCTTTTGTTCCTAAATGATATGCCCAGTGCGCACTGCTGAACGCTTTATACACTTTACCTTCTCGATCTATCACAAAAGCAACTCCTACTTTTTCTTTTGTTTTCTGCCAAGAGGAAATTACGTTTTGTGCGTTTCCGTTGGAAACAGTATGGTGGATTACAATTTGTCGTTTGTTGTAAACCTCTTTGTAATACTGATTTTCTGCCATTGGAAAATCAATGATTTGGGATAAAAATTGGTTCATAGTTTTTTTTGTTTTTGAGTCACATTGGTAATGTGACTTTACATAAATACTGGGATAATTCGACACATTGGTAATGTGTCGCAACGTGATAAAAATCGTTATCGGCGTTTATCGTGGGTTTCTTTAGGGAATGCAATGAGGTTAAACATTTCTCGTAATCTGGAACGGACACGTACTCCATACATTTTTTCGAGTTCAACTGAATTAAGGTTGGTAGTTACGTGTGTTATCGTTCCGGATTGTATGTATTGATCATATCTGCTTAAAATTATCTCTCCCATTGTGTTGCACTCGTTTCCGTAATGTTTCAAACTGCTTTCTACTCCTAAATCATCGAAACAAAATACTTTCTCTGTTTTTCCATATTTTTCAATAATTGCATAGCCCTCTAGATTGAACTCGTAGGATATTTCCCTCGTGGATTTAATTATTGGTCGAAAGGAAGTAGGGAAAAAAGTGCGAATAAGAGTCATTAGTGAAGTTTTACCGCTCCCAACGGGTCCAAGTAGTAAAATACCTTTGAACATATCTATTTGGTATTTCAGGCACGCTTCTTCGTCACGAATAGCATAACATAGCATTTTTCGGATTAACATGTAATCTTCTTTCTGAATGTTGAAATGCGCACCGTATTTCTGTTTACCATTGGCCTGTATATATTCTAAACAGGCTTTGAAATCGTAAAGGCGTATGTTGTTTTCGATGGTGTAGATGGGTTTCATAGGGATTTGGGATTATGCGACACGTTATTTCGACTTCGCTCAATATGACGTGTCGGTACATTAGAGAGGAATATCATAATCTTTGTTTTGGTCGATGTGCAGGTTTGATTGATGTTGTGGTTTGGGATTGAATTTTTCGGCATTCAACATCCAATTATTCGCTGCTGCTTTCCAATTTTTCATTGGCGATCGTCCACCGATTTTCCACCCATTCGATTCGTAATAGTTGTAGAATTTTTCTAATTCTCTTAGATCCATAAAAACAGTTTTTAATTCTTCTTTTGTTGGTTTTATAAAACTTTCTTTTTTTAGTTTATCAGTTTTTATCCTTTTAGTATTGTTTATAAAAGGGCTTATTACTTGATCTACAGGTTGTCCTGAAACTTGTTCAATCTCATGTTTACCACTAGTTTCAAAAATGAACATCTTAACACGGCTACCTTTTAGCGGATTGTGTGAAGGAGCATAATGTATATAACCCCAACTATCCAATTCTTTCATACAGCGATGGAAGGTAGTTCTTGAGCCAATCTTCGAAATTTTCATAACGTCCATTCTATTCAGTGAAATTGGATTTCTAAAACGATTTAAATTCCACAATTGAAAAAGAGCGAGGTAAAGACTCACATGAGCCGTATTTAACCGATCATCGTCTGTGAAACGAATAATCACAGAGGTTAACTGTTTGATGTAATTCATCTTCTAAATACATTGTGAATTCTATTTTCAGCCAATATTTTTTGAATTTCATCGTTGTCATAATAAATAGCACCACCAATACGAGAGTAGGGAAGTGTACCATTAATTCTAAGATTTTGTAACGTACCAGGTGAAATGCCTAATAATTCCCGAACTTCATACGATTTCAACCATTTTTTAGGTTTGCTAGTTGATGATATGTTTTCACTAAAATAAGTTTTTAGTTCATTCATCAATTCGAATTGGAAGCGTTTTAAATCTTCCATAGTCACAATAGATGTTGCCATTTGTTTGTTTTTAAAAGTTTATGATGCAAAATTGTATGAATTGGTTATTATTCATTCCCAAGGTTTACCCAACTTGTGATAAATAAATTTAGTAGTCATCATCTAACATTCTGTTTTCTAAGTTGTTTTTTAGATTTTCTAAAAACTTAGTAGGATTGTTTCTAGCTCTTAAATCAATATAAGTACGATAAATGTCGCCCAGAGAAATATCAAAAAGGGAAGAAAAAGTGGAGGCTATTAATTTAATATCTGCTTCACCATGATTAAAACAACCTGACTCTTGTATTGCATAAATTAATTCAATCAAATTTGATTTAGAACTGGTCCATTTTAAAGATGTTTCTTTGTGATGAACTGTTTTAGGATTTGAGTTTGAAAGAAGCTCTATTTGTTTTTTATAATATTCCAGTAAAAAGTCGTTTGCAATAAACTTAGCTTGAAGATAATCATGGCTAGTTGAAAAGCGAGGGTCAGACTCAAAACAAAAATGATTGATTTTAATTCTAAAATCACTATTGTTTCTTATAAAATATACTTGATCAGAGTAGCATGCTTTTGATTTAAAATAGATAAAAAAATCTTTGTTTTCTGATTGAAATTTATAAATCAAATCTGCTTGCTGTTTGAGGTATTCGATCTGATTATGAAAAATACCAGCAGGTTTGTGAATTTCAAAATGAAATAAATCGATATAATAAATTAAATATGCGTTGAATTTAGGCTTTATGTTTTTAAAGAAATCAATTTCATCTTGAATGGAAATAATTTCCTTAGACAGAAAATGATTTTTTAGATCGTTTATTGTAGATTGTATAATCGGAATTACAATTTCAATTTTTGTAATTGTTTCTTGATTTTTTTCGAAGATGATTTCAATATCATGAATCATTTTATCGAAAAGTTGATTTACATAAAATTCCATGTGATTAATTGATTTATATTCAACTAGTCACACGGAATTTGAGTTAAATAGATACACTAAAAAAGTGTTATTTGGCAATTTTTAGATTGTTATTCGAAATTTCAAATTGTTTTGATAATGCTAACATGTCTTTGCTAATCTTAGTGTCTAATACCTGAGCATAGATTTGAGTTGTTGCTAATTTCGTATGACCGAGTAATTTAGAAACGGTTTCAATGGGAACATTATTGGAAAGTGTTATTGTAGTAGCAAAGGTATGTCTTGCAATATGCATCGTAAGTGGTTTATTGATGTTGCATAAAGCAGCAATTTCTTTCAGATAAGCATTCATTTTTTGGTTTGATTTAACTGGTAGAAGTTTCTGCTGAATTTCTTGACATGGATGATTTTTGTATTTTTCAATAATTTGTAAAGCGGGCATTAATAAAGGAACATTGGATTGAGTCCCCGTTTTCTTTCTGTGTGTATGAATCCACTTTACCCCATCAATACCAATTACAACATCATCTACGGTTAATGCTTCCACATCTACAAATGCATATCCGGTATAACAACAAAATAAAAAGATATCTCTTACTTCGTCTAAGCGTTCAATGTCAAGGTTTTTTTGAGCTATTTTATCAATTTCTGTTTGTGTTAAAATTTCACGAATTACTTTCTTTGTAGAACATTTAAAGTTGCTAAAAGGATTTGTTTTTAACCACTCGTTAGCAATTGCCATATTGATTACTTTTTTTACATTCCTGATGTATTTCATAACTGTATTGTGGGCAATCTTTTCTTCTACTTTTAAATAGTATTCAAAATCGATAATAAACTTATTATTCAGTTCATCAAGTACTATTTCTTTTTTATGATATTTTTTGTTTAAAAAAATGATCAATTTTTTTTTGACTGTTTCAAACTTTGTATGTGTAGCTTTAACGACTTCAATTCCTATCGCTAATTTCATTTGATCGTTATGATAAGTGAAAATTTCTATCAAACCTTTCTTTTCTTCTTTTACTCCTAGAAAACTATTTTTTATGTCGTCTAAATAAATTGGGTTACCTAAAATGAGTAACTGATTGTATTTTTTATATAAATCGGCTTTGATTGTCTCAAGATAATGATTGATTGTCCTTGCTTCTTCTGAGTTACCTTTAACAACACCAGCTCCAACGATCCACTTTGATGGCTCGATAACTCTTTTCATAGACATCTCTATCCGTTGTCCATTCATCGTAATTCTACAGTAGATCGGTGCTTTGCCATTCTTTTCTTTTGAACGATATAACCAATAGTTAATCGAAAATGTGTGATTTGCTTTCATTTCTTTGCTTTTTTTAGGTTACTAACTCTGAAAAAAGTATCCTCAAAAAGAACTAAAAAACATCAAAAAATATGTATCGTAATAATTTGAAATACAGTGTTTTTTATACCTTCAAGGTAACCTGTTTGCAAGGTTACAAAGTAGGTTACCAAATAGGTTACCAACTTGGCTGTATTTTTTATTACGAATTGAAAGGGATATAAAAGAAAAAACCCCTTAAATCGTGAGATTTAAGGGGTTTTAAAGAGCTTTTAACGTGTTTTAGCGGTCTGGACGGGACTCGAACCCGCGACCCCATGCGTGACAGGCATGTATTCTAACCAACTGAACTACCAAACCAATGCTTCAACTTCAAACTAGAAGCTCTAACGAAAGTTAGAAATTACTGTTACATTGTGTAATGCTTTACGTTTAAAGCGATACAAAAGTACAACTAAAATTCTTTTCTGCAAATTTTAGTTGTACTTTTTTTGTTTATTTTTATTCAAAAATTAATAAGTAATTGTTTTTCTTGCCTTTACCAATTAGCGAAATTTTATTATTGATGAGGTGTTCTTTGCTAAAAGTAAAGTTTTCGCCTACTTTTTCTTTGTTAACTGATATCGCATTTGCCTTTAATTCTCTTTTGGCTTCCCCATTACTGGTTAAAAAGTTTGATTTTCCAACTAAAGCATCAACAATTGATAGTCCATTTTCTACTTCAGTATAAGAAATCGTTGCTTTTGGAACCCCATCAAAAACTTCAAAAATTTGTTCGTTGCTTAATCTTTTTAAATCTTCAGAAGTAGATTTTCCGAACAAAATATTACTCGCAATTATCGCTGCATCCAATGCTTCTTTCCCGTGAACTCTGATTGTTACATCCTCCGCAATTGTTTTTTGTAGTAATCTCAAATGCGGTGCTTCTTCATGTTCTTTTTCAATTTTTTCAATGGTTTCTTTATCAAGAAGGGTGAAAAAGCGAATTAGTTTTTTTGCATCTTCATCAGATGCATTCAACCAAAATTGGTAAAACTGATAAGGAGTTGTTTTGATAGGGTCCAACCAAATGGTTCCAGACTCCGTCTTCCCAAATTTACCTCCATCTGCCTTTGTAAGTAAAGGACATGTAAAGGCAAAGGCATCACTTCCGCCTTTTCTTCTAATCAATTCTGTTCCTGTGGTAATATTTCCCCACTGATCTGAACCGCCAATTTGTAATTTACAATCGTATGTTTTATTCAAATGCAAAAAGTCATAACCTTGTAACAATTGATAAGAGAATTCTGTAAATGATATACCTGTTTCGATTCTTTTTTTAACAGAATCTTTGGACATCATATAATTGACAGTTATGTGTTTTCCTATATCACGAATGAAGTCTAAAAAAGTAAAGTTCTTCATCCAGTCGTAATTGTTCAATAACAAGGCTTTGTTTTCTCCTTGCTCAAAGTCTAAAAATTTTCTTAACTGATTTGAGACCCCTAGTATGTTTTTATTTAAACTTTCTTCGTCTAACAGGTTTCGTTCCGCTGACTTACCTGATGGGTCTCCTACCATACCTGTAGCTCCCCCTACAAGTGCAATGGGTCTGTGTCCTGCTTTTTGTAAATGAACTAAAAGCATGATAGGCAACAAACTACCTACATGAAGTGAATCAGAAGTAGGGTCGAAACCTACATAACCGGTGGTCATTTCTTTCAAGAGTTGTTCTTCAGTTCCAGGAATCACATCTTGGATCATCCCTCTCCATTGTAGTTCAGCTATCAAATTTGTATTCATTAGTTGACGATTAGTTGGTTTTTATTTTAAACAAAGGTATAAAGTTTTCATAGATTAGAGGATTAGAAAATTACAGATTAGAAGATTACAGGTTGTAAGATTAGAAGATTGTAGATTAGAAAATTACAGATTAGAAGATTACAGGTTGTAAGATTAGAAGATTGTAGATTGGAAAATGACTTTGTGATAAAAAAAGATAAACACGGAGTGAAAAAGGTTGCAGGGAGGTCGTTAAGGAAATGATTAGTGTTTGATTTTTAATGTTTAATGACTTTGAGGACTATGTGAAACCTTCGTGATAAAAAAAGTTAAACATGGAGTGAAAGAGGTAGCACGGAGGTCGCTAAGGAAATGATTAGTGTTTGATTTTTAATGTTTAATGACTTTGAGGACTATGTGAAACCTTCGTGATAAAAAAAGATAAACACGGAGTGAAAAAGGTTGCGCGGAGGTCGCTAAGGAAATGATTAGTGTTTAATTTTTAATGACTTTGAGGACTTGGTAACACCTTGGTGACCTTTATGATAAAAAAGATAAACACTGAATGAAAGAGGTTTCACGGAGAGCGCGGAGTAATTTTAGAGGATTTTGATTTAAAAAATAATCTAGTGTGAAGATCTTTGTAATGAGTTTATAAAATCTATTTTTTTTCTTAAATTAAATAAGAAATCGACTAAAATAAACAAAATGACAGAAAATGAAATTACTCAAAAAGTAATAGGCTTAGCTATTAAAATTCATCGTGAATAAGGACCCGGTTTACTAGAAAAAGTGTATCATGAATGTTTGTTTTATGAGATTCAAAAATCTAGGTTGAAAGTTCAAAAAGAAGTTATGCTTGGTATAAACTATGGTGAAGTTAGAATTGAGAATGCTTACAGACTGGATTTGTTAGTTGAAGAAAAATAGATTGTAGAATTAAAATCTGTAAATGAGTTGAATGAACTGCATTTTGCTCAATTATTGACTTATTTAAGGTTGTCGAAAAAGAGATTGGGTATATTATTAAATTTTAATGAGGTGCTTTTAAAAGACGGTATAATGAGAGTGATTAATAATTAGTTTATTTGGTTGAATTTATATGATAAATTATTTGTAATGTCTTATGAAATCATTTGATTATGATTTTCAAAATCAATAAGAAGTTTTCATTGTGAACTTTGAGGACCTCTGAGTTCTTTGTGTTAAAAAAATGAGTATTGATCTCATTAAAATATCTTACTTTTGTTAAAAATCATTTTTATGCAAAAAATAATTGCTTCTCTTTTGTTTTTAATAGCGTTTTCGCTCAATTCTCAAGAGTTTTTATTACCCAAGTTGAATTACAATTATACTTCGCTGGAACCTGTGATTGACTCAGTTACAATGCGTATTCATCACAGTAGACACCATCAAGGTTATGTGACAAACTTAAATAATGCCTTGAAAAATCAACCTGTTGTTCCTATTGATTCGATTTTGAGAAATGTCAGTAAATACTCAAATGTTGTTAGAAATAATGCAGGTGGGCATTTTAATCATTCGTTTTTTTGGCAATGTTTGACTCCAACGTTTAAAGAATTAAATGGTGAGCTATTGACGGAGATAAAATCTACTTATGGTTCGTTGGATTCATTACAAAAGTTGATGACTGCTCAAGGAACTTCTTTATTTGGATCTGGTTGGGTATGGTTAATTGTAAATAAAGAAAACAAATTACAGGTGATAACAACTGTTAATCAAGATAATTCATTGATGGATATTGCTCCAATTCAAGGGGTACCTGTTCTAGGTGTTGATGTATGGGAGCATGCGTATTATTTAAAATATCAAAACAAAAGAGCAGATTATTTGAAAAATATCTGGAAAATTATCAATTGGGAATTTGTATCCAAAAATTATAAATCAGCAAAAAAATAAATGAAAAAGACGGTTGTAGTAACTGGAGGTGCAGGATATATTGGATCTCACACAATTATTGAATTACTTCAAAAAACTGATTTTAACGTAATATCAGTAGATAATTATATTAATTCATCTTCTCAAACCTATGATCGTATAGAACAAGTTACGGGGAAAAGTATTGAAAATAAAGTGATTGATTTATGTGATAAAGAGTCTTTACTTTCTGCATTTCAAAATGAAGATAATATTATTGGAGTGATTCATTTTGCAGCTCTAAAATCTGTTCCAGAATCGGTAGAAAAACCATCTCTGTATTACCATAATAACTTGAATTCGCTTATAAATGTTGTTGATTTCTGTGTTCAGAAAAATATTCCTAATTTGATTTTCTCATCTTCTTGTTCTGTTTATGGGAATATAGAAATTTTGCCAGTAACCGAAAATACTCCATTTAGTAAAGCTGAGTCTCCCTATGCGCATACCAAACAAATTGGTGAGCAAATGTTAGAATTATATGCCAAATCAGGTGTTCAATTTAAAACATTAGCTTTGCGCTATTTTAATCCTGTTGGAGCTCATGAATCAGGTTTAATCGGCGAATCTCCGATAAATCCTCCAACAAGTTTGATTCCTATAATTACTCAAACTGCCATAGGATTGAGAGAAAAAATGTTTGTGCATGGAGTTGATTACCCTACTCGAGACGGATCATGTATTCGTGATTATATTCATGTTTGTGATATTGCAAACGCACACGTGATTGCTCTTCAAAAATTAATAGAAAACGCGAATTCACTTCCTTTTGATGTAATTAATTTAGGTACAGGCGATGGCGTTAGTGTAAAAGAGGCAATTGCAAGTTTTGAGACCATTACAAATGTAAATTTGAATTATGAATTTGGTCCTAGGAGGGCGGGTGATGTAATGTCTATTTATTCAGACACCTCTAAGTCTGAGCAATTGTTAGCTTGGAAAGCTATTAGAAATTTGGATGATATGGTTCTTTCTGCTTGGAAGTGGCAGCAACAATTATTTAAAGAAAATTAATACTTTTACTTTTTTATAAAATCTAGTTTTAACGAAAATGAAAATACTAATTACAGGAGGTGCGGGTTTTGTTCCGAGTTCAACAGCTGAAAAATTATTAGAAAATCCCGATAACTATGTTGTTCTTGTAGATAATTTTTTAACTGGAAGACAAGAAAATATACCTGTTCATCCAAATTGTAAATTTATAAAAGCAGACGTTAATCGATTGGATCAGATCAGTCCAATTATGTGTTCTTATAAATTCGATTATGTATTTCATTACGCCGCAATGGTAGGTGTTCTAAGAACGTTAGATAATCCAGTAGCTGTTTTAGAAGATATTCAAGGAATCAAGAATGTGTTAGATTTAGCTAAAAGTACCGGAGTAAAAAGAGTTTTCTTTTCTTCTTCTTCTGAAGTGTATGGAGAACCTGTACATTTACCTCAAAATGAATATACTACACCTCTAAATTCTAGATTGCCCTATGCAGTAGTGAAAAATGTTGGAGAAGCATATTTTAGGTCTTATCAACAAGAATTTGGACTTGATTATACTATTTTTAGATTTTTTAATACGTATGGACCTAAGCAAAGTGAAGATTTTGTGATTTCAAAGTTTTTACGTCTAGCTTTAAAGAATGAAGATATCACTATTTATGGCGATGGTTCTCAAACTAGAACATTTTGCTACATTGATGATAACACTGATTTTTGTGTAGGTTCTTTATTTAATGAAGATACCATTAATAAAGTATACAATGTTGGTAATGACATTATATCACCAATCAAAGATGTTGCTGAGTTAATAATTAATATGACTGGTTCCTCTTCAAAATTAGTTCATCTACCTCCTTTAAAAGATGGTGATATGACACGTAGACAACCAGATATTACTAAAATGAGAACTATTTTGAATAGAGAACTTGTTCCTTTAGAAATAGGTTTAGAAAAAATACTGACTTCAGGTAGATTTTAAATCGAACTCATTTTAGTGAATAAATCTAAATAGACTGGTTTCAAAGCTTCAACTGAATAATGATTTTGGACTGTTTGGTTACCTGCTAGGCCTATTTTCTTTCTTAGTTGTTTATCTTCAATTAAAAGAGTAAGATTTTCTACCCATTCTTCTTCCGATTCAGCTAAAAAGCCATTTTCACCGTGTTGAATGAGTTGGTTATTCATTCCGACGGGGGACATCACAGTCGCAATCCCTAGAGACATGTATTGAAGTCCCTTGAATGCACATTTTCCTTCTGCCCATTCGTTGTTTTTTAACGGCATTATACCAATGTCTATTTTGGCTAAGTCATCAATTTCAGATTCTTTATTCCATTTACAATATTGTAATGAATTAAGTGCATAACCTGGATCTCTATCCGAAATGACTAAAAATTGAATTGTATATTTTTCTTCAAGAAGTTTTATAATTGGGACAATGTAATCGAGGTAGTGCATCGTTGAGTGAGATCCTGTCCAACCAATCGTAATCATTTCTCTATCGTAATCAATTAAACGATTGTGTTTTTCGATCGTATCTATGGAGGTAGGTATGATGCTCACGTTGGAATTAAATTGTTTTGCGTAATTAGCAAGGTATTGATTCCCACATTGAATCGCTGTTACCCAGCCACATATAGCATTTACTTTTGAATACCATTTTGTGAAAGAAAGGAGTGCATTGCTATCAGAATGATTTTTTAACCAAATAGCATCATCAAAGTCGTATAGCACTTTCTTTTTAAATACTTTACAAAGAATAAATTCAAAAATAGGTGGACCAAATTGCATCGCTTCTCTATGCATAAAAACAAATTCATATTTGTTCAAAGAGAATAAAAGACCAAATCGCTTGATAAAGCTTTTAAGCATGCCAACTGTTTTTTGTCCAAATAATCCAGGTTTATAGAGTAAATCCCACGTTTTTTGATCAATGAATGGTTTAGGAGTTATTTCGTAACCGTTTTCATCTAAAAAAGAAAGGTATTGTTCAAAACGAAAACGTTGTGAAGGAGCCCCACCAATTGGGTAAGGGCAAATAAGTAGCACCCTTGTTTTTTCTTTTTGATTCATAAACGACGATAGAGTGCAAAATTATAAAACTTGCTTAAAGTTGACCTCATTTTTTTTACCTTTGATACTGTAACTTGTATTTATTATGTGCGGAATCACAGGCTTTGTTGATTTAAGAAAACAAACATCTAAAGAAACCCTTCAATCGATGACTGATAGTTTAGTACATCGAGGACCGGATGGTGGTTCAATCGAATTTTTTCAGAAAGAAAATTATACTGTCGGATTGGGACATCGTAGGTTGGCCATTATCGATGTTACCAATGCTGCGAATCAACCCATGCAATTTGAAAATCTATGGATAACCTTTAATGGTGAAATTTATAATTTTCAAGAGGTTAAAAATGAGCTTATTAAACTAGGACATTCTTTTCTGACAAGCTCAGATACAGAAGTGATTTTACATGCTTACAAAGAATGGGGGAATGCTTTTGTTGATCGAATGATAGGTATGTTTGCCATTGTAATTTACGATGAAAAAAATGATCAATTTTTCTTCCTTCGTGATCGTGCTGGAGTAAAACCATTTTTTTATTATGTAACTAAAGATCTGATTTTATATTCATCTGAATTGAAAGCATTTCATCATCATCCTTCTTTTGAGAAACGAATTAATCAAGACGCATTAGCAGCTTATTTTCAGTATGGTAATGTACCCACGCCACATTGTATTTTTGAAAATACATACAAGTTAAAGCCAGGCCATTATCTTTCCATATCTTTCAAGACAAAAGGAGAAATTCAATTTTCTGAAGAAAAATATTGGAGTGTATATACCTCCTATAATTTACCAAAACTAGATCTGTCGTTCGAAGAAGCAAAATCCAAAACGGAATTACTTTTGACTTCTGCATGCGAGTATCGTATGGTTTCTGATGTACCTGTAGGTGTTTTTTTAAGCGGAGGATACGACAGTACATGTGTAACAGCATTGTTGCAGAAGTCAAGATCTACACCTTTAAAGACATATACGATTGGTGTTCCTGATATTGGTTTGAATGAAGCAAGTTTTGCAAAAGAAACAGCGCAACTATTAGGTACCGATCATACGGAAGTGATGTGTACAGAAAAAGAGGTCTTAGAAGAGATTAAAAAAATTGCATATTATTATGATGAACCCTTTGCCGATAGCAGTGCATTACCTACAACATTGGTGAGTAGAATTGCTCGAAAAGAGGTTACAGTTGCTTTAAGTGCTGATGCCGGAGATGAGGTTTTTGCTGGCTATAATCGGTACGACTATATGTTAAAGTATAGAGCAAAATTAGCTTCAATTCCAAGTTTTGTTCGAACTACATTAGCTGGAATTATGGATATTGTGCCTTCTGAATCGATACCTGTTTTGAAGAACAAATATAATTTTCATAATCGGTATGAAAAAATGAAAGGAGTTCTCAGAAACCCTTCAGAAGAATCCATTATGCTAAGTTTAAGTCAGCAATTTACGTTTAATCAAATCAAAGAATTGTTTGTGTCAAATGTTAGCGAATTAGATACGTATTATCAATCAAAAGAATTGTCTAATGCTTCTTTTTCATCATTAGCATACATGCAAGCAATCGATTATGAGACGTATCTTTTAGATGATATTTTACAAAAAGTAGACAGAGCAACGATGACTGTGAGCTTAGAGGGAAGGGAACCGTTTTTAGATCATCGTGTTATTGAGTGGGCTGCTCAATTACCTGATTCATTTAAATATCATAATGGGGATAAAAAGTATATTTTAAAAGAAATAGTACATCAATATATCCCAAAAGAAAAAATGGATAGACCTAAAATGGGTTTTGCTATCCCGATTGCTACATGGTTACAAAAAGATTTAAGAGAATACGTAGAAACCTATATCACGGAGGAGAAAATCACAAAACAAGGGTTGTTACATTGGGAAAAAGTAAATGAATTAAAAACGAAATTTTTTAACGGTAAAAAAGAGTTAGATTATAAGATTTGGTATTTATTGATGTTTCAAATGTGGTATGAGGAGTGGATGTAAATCCATTTTATTTTCGCTATAAACAAGAAAGGCTTCCAATTGGAAGCCTTTCTTATGTTAATATATTTTATTATTTTACTAAGTCTAAAAATGCTTGGTTTACATTTAGCTTTAAGAATTCTCTGTCTTTTTGCGCTTTTGCTTTGAAAGAAGCATCTTTCGCAATCGCATTTTTAAGAGCGCTTACAGCATCATCCGCTTTATCTGTTCTAGAAGCAATGATTGCTTTTAAGTAAAATCCTTGAGCACTATTATTGTCTTGAGAAGCATCAATCGTTGCTTTAGCTCCTTCAAAATCTTTATTTAATAGTTGAGCTAATGCTTTGTTGAAAGTCTTATTTTCAGCGAAATTTGAAATTGCAGCTCCATAATTTCCTTCTACAATTGCTATAATTCCATTGTTGTAATTTGATTCAACTGAACCATCAGCTTTTGCAAGCAATTCTTTTGCTTTTTTGAAATCGCCTTTACTTCCAGCAACTGCTGCTAAATTCCCGATGGTTGTTGAATTTTCTTTAATAGAGTTTGCTTTTTCGAATTTAGCTTCCGCTTCCGCTACTTTACCTTGAGAAAATAATAAAGCGCCTAAATTGTTAGATGCTCTATGGTCAGTAGGGTAAAGTTTTTCGCATGCAGCATACACTAATGCTTTTTCATTAGCATCTTTGATTAATGATGCTGCATATAATAACTCCTCTACGTTTAATTTCTCTGGTGTAGTTTTAGCGATTGATTGGTAAGTTTCGTCAGAATGACCAGTAGTTTCATAAACCACTTTGATTTCAGCTCTTCTTAATTTAGGGAAAACGTATTCATCTAAGTAGGTAAATGTTTTAGCCATGTTTCTCATTTCTGTTTCACGTTGAACAGGGTCTTTATACATTTCTAAAACACGAATAACAAGTTGTTTTTCGTCTTGATTCATTGTTGATTTTTCTAACTCAACTTTGAATCCTTCATAATCTTCTCCTCTTCCAAGTAAGGTGTAGATTTCCTTTTGAAGTGCCTCGTTCTTCGTTTTTTTAGCTAAATCAATCGTCGCCGATTTACCCGTGTTTGCTCGATCAGTAGAAAGAGTGTTGTTTTTATTTTCCTCTCCTTCTGGCGAAGCATAACCTGTTATAGTAACCGTTTTGATGTTGATCTTAGGGTTGTTTTGAGCGTCACTTAACCATTTTTCAAAGTTTTTCCACCCTTCTTTTTCTACTTCACTTTTTCTCAAGTCAGACTTCCCTTTTAAATAATTGATTTGAGCGGTGTAGATATCTTCTCTGACATTTTTATGATTGTCTTTAGCAGTCGAAACCTTAAAATCTTTGTTAACTAAAAATGGAGTAATGATCGTACCATCTGCTATTTTTTTAGAAGGTGTAATCATTTTCTCTGCTCCACCTTTCATAACTCGACCAGACACAGTCAATTCTGTTACTTCAAATTCAGGTTTGTAAGCTACTACATCTTCATAAGAAACTACTCCACCTGGTTTGTATTGTATCGTCGTACCGTTACCCGTTGCTTTTTCTCCCAAAACAGTTACAGAATTTAAAGCAGTTGAACCTAACATTGGAGTTATTTCAACTGAAGCCTTTTTTCTGATTCCTTTTTCAGGAAAAGTGACATCCACTTTCACTCTTACTGAGTCCCCATGCATTTCCAAAGGGCTAGGAGTAACCGTGTAATTTAGATCTTTTAATAGGTTGCAACTTGCAGTTAAAGTGCCTGCTAATGTGATTGTTGCAAGACTTTTTAAGTGATAATTCATTTCTAGCCGTTTTAAATTAAAGCAAAAACTTAATTATTTATTAATTTACAATTATACGTAATAAATTTCTTTTGGCGATTAATTATAAGTTATTTGTTCCAATATTGAAGTGTCTTGACAGTTTTCTAAAAGAACATGAATTGGTTTTTTTAATACTGGATGAATGAAGTCTGGTGCTAATTCATTCAAAGGATCAAGGACAAATCTTCGGTTATGTATTTCTTTGTGTGGAATTGTTATTGTTTCATTTTCAATAATTTCTATTCCATAAAACAGAATATCTAAATCGATGATACGGTCTTCGTAACGATCTGTATTCTTTTTTATTCTACCGAGCTTTGATTCAATCAACTTTAAATAATTAAAAACAGAAATAGGAGATTCGTTCGTTGTTATGCAAATCACAGCATTAAAAAAATGTGAATCAGAATTATAGCCCCAAGGTTCAGATGCATATAAACTAGATATTTGGTTTGTTTTGTATTTTTCTTGCAATAACAATATTGCTTTTTTAATGTTATCTTCTTTATTACCAAGATTGGAGCCTAAGCCAATATAAACAATAGTATCCTGATTCATATTGTTACTAATTTTTTCAAAAGTATTAATCTTTTAGCTTTATCTAGATAGGGTTGATTATTTTTGTTCATTGATCTTGTAATAGATAAATATATGAAAATCTCTTTTTGGCGTATTTTTTGGCCTACTTTAATTGCTGTAATTGTAGCTGGAATAATTAGTTTGTTTGCTTTTTTTGGGGTTTTGGGTGGTGTCATAGCTAGCTTTTCTGGAAATGAAAAAGAAGAGAATACTACTGGCATTTTAAAAATGCGACTTGATGGGACTATTTTGGAAAATAGTAAAAGTGAGTTTGACCCTTATACCCTTTCTGTAAAAGAACAGCTCGGATTATCAGATTTACTTTTTGGTTTGGAGAAAGCAAAAAAAGATCCAACGATCAAAGGTCTCTATTTGGAATTATCTAATTTGAATGCAGGATATGCTACCATAAAAGAACTAAAAAAGGGGATTGAATCTTTTCAAAAATCAGGGAAATTTGTTGTAGCATACAATACAGGTGAATTAATAACACTAAAGCAATTATATCTTACTTCGTCGGCAAAGGAAAATTATGGTTTTCCTTCAACACACATTGAATTTTTAGGTTTAGGAAGAGAGTATGAGTTTTACTACAATACACTAACTAAGCTAGGAGTTGAAATGCAAGTTATTCGAGGTCATGAAAATCACTTCAAAAGCGCTGTCGAACCCTATATACATACTAAACTTTCAGATTCAGCAAGATTACAAACCCAAGAAATTTACAATGCTATTTGGGACGAGATTAAAACTGGTCTTTCCAAAAGCACGGGTATAACCAAGGAAAAATTGAATATTTATGCAGAAGGCGCTACAGTGACAACTGTTTCAGATGCTGTTAAATATGGTTTGTTAAAAGCAGCTTTATATCAAGATGAAATAGATGGTTTATTAGCAAAAAGAATACGCTTGTCATCGAATAAAAAAATACCATTTATTAATTTTGAGAAATATGCAAAAAAATCTTTTTACGAAGATCAGTCTTTAGTAGATGTTAAAAATCCTTCTGTAGCTGTTATTTTAGCTGAGGGAGAAATTACAGTCGATGGAAAAGAATTATCTTCAAATAAAGTAGCATCCTACATTCGTGAGGCTCGACAAGAGAAATCGATAAAGACAATTGTTTTGCGTGTAAACAGTCCCGGTGGTTCAGCGTTAGCTAGTGATATTATTTGGCGTGAAGTCATGTTAGCAAAAAAAACAAAACCAGTAATCGTTTCAATGGGAGATTTAGCAGCTTCCGGAGGTTATTACATATCAACACCAGCGAGTTATATTTTTGCAGAGCCATCTACGATTACAGGATCTATAGGTGTGTTTGGAGTAATACCTTTTACGGGAAGATTGTTTGAAGAAAAATTGGGCGTAACCTTTGATCGTGTACAAACAAATAAACATGCAGTACTTTCTTTGAATAAAAGACTTTCAGCTGAAGAGCTAGCAATTATTCAAAAAGATGTCAATGGAATTTATTCCGATTTCGTTTCAAAAGTTGCTCAAGGAAGAAAATTAAGCAAAGCTGAGGTACATCGTATTGCTAGAGGAAGGGTGTGGACAGGTGCAAAAGCAAAAAAAATCGGGTTGGTCGATGAAATTGGAGGTTTAGATGATGCTATCAAATTCGCAATTAAAAAAGGTAAGTTAAAGTCACCGGTAATCAAATATTGGCCATTAAAAAAACAAGAAGCACTTGAAACATGGTTGGAAGAATTGGATGAAATGAAAGAAAATTCTAAAATTTCATTTACAAAGCATAAAATGCCCAAACTTGTAGAGGACTATTTACATACTATTTCTACTTTTGAGAAATTCGAAGGCATTCAAATGAGAATTCCACACTATTATGAATTAAAATAAACTAAAGATGTTTCGTAAGCACGTTAATTTAAAGCCATACACCACTTTTGGAATAGATTCCTATGCTGAGTTATTTGCTACTTTTTCCGATGTAAAAACCTTACAATCATTAGTAGATCAATCGGCAGGAAATCAACTTACTATACTTGGTGGAGGAAGTAATCTATTATTAACAAAAGACATTCAAGGACTGGTTTTAAAAAATGAAATACTTGGAGTAGAAGTAGTTGAAGAAACAACTGAAACTGTATTACTAAAAGTGGGAGGAGGAGTTGTTTGGCATGATTTAGTTATATTTTCGATTGAACATCAATATTATGGATTGGAGAATTTATCTTTAATTCCAGGGAGTGTAGGAGCTTCACCCATGCAGAATATTGGTGCTTATGGAGTTGAAATAAAAGACTGCTTTGAAAAATTAGAAGCATTAGAGATTGCTACTAAAGAAATTCATACGTTTTCGCATGAAGCATGTGAATTTGGTTATAGAGAGAGTGTCTTTAAACGAAAACTAAAAGGGAAATTCATTATTACCCATGTTTATTTTAGGTTACAAAAACATGCAGCATTAAATACCAGTTATGGGGCTATAGATGCTGAATTAGCGTCCAAAGGAATTACAATACCCTCTATAAAAGAGGTGAGTGATGCTGTAATCTCTATTCGAAAAAGTAAGCTACCCGATCCAAAAGAATTAGGAAATGCGGGCAGTTTTTTCAAAAATCCGGTAGTTTCAAATCCTGTATATGAAAACATCAAAATAAGTTACCCGGATGTTCCTAGTTATACAATAAGCTCAAACCATGTAAAAATTCCTGCAGGTTGGTTGATTGAGACAGCTGGTTGGAAAGGAAAAAAAGTCGGTAATTGCGGTGTTCATACAAAGCAAGCATTGGTGTTGGTAAATTATGGGGGAGCTACTGGAAAAGAGGTTTTTGAATTATCACAAGCAATTATTGATGATGTTTACACAAAGTTTTCAATTGAATTAGAAAGGGAAGTAAATATTCTCTGATATGAAAAGGTATCGCATTGATTTAGCTTACAATGGTTCTCATTTTTTTGGTTGGCAAAGACAACCAAAACAACATTCAGTTCAAGCTGAAATTGAGAACTGTTTCCAAAAATTATATCAAACCAAAGTTTCAATAGTCGGTTGTGGTAGAACCGATACAGGAGTTCATGCAAAATATTATGTGATGCATGTTGATTTAGATGAATCAAAGTACGATGAAGATGTGCTATTGTATAAAATGAACAAAATACTTCCTCCTTCCATTGTATTTTACAGTATAAAAATAGTTTCAGATCAATTTCATGCCAGATTTGATGCCACAGAACGAAGTTATCGTTATTTTGTTCATCATCAAAAAGATCCCTTTTTAAATGAAACAAGTTTGTTGCTTCATCAGAAAGTAGATTATCAAAAAATGAATGAAGCAGCTATTGAACTTTTAGGAAAAAAAGATTTCACTTCATTCTCAAAGCTTCATACAGATGTTCATACAAATCTATGTGATGTTAGGGAGGCTGTTTGGGTTGAATATGAAAACGGAAAATGGTATTTTCAAATCACTGCAGATCGATTTTTACGAAATATGGTAAGAGCAACAGTAGGTACCTTGTTAGAGATAGGTTACGGAAAACTTGAGGTTCATTCAATTCAAGAAATATTAAATAAAAAAGATCGCTCAGAAGCGAAAACATCAGTACCCGCTCATGCTTTGTTTTTGTGGGATGTGAAATTTCCTTAGAATCGTTTTAAAAAACAAACCGACTCTCAATAAGTTATAATTTATTTATTATCTTCATAAATTCAACAAAGACACACATTATCATGAAATTTATAGTTTTACTTTTTTTCGTTTTGATGCAATATGCACTTACAGCACAAACCGCTGAAGAATTATTTATAAGTGGTAACACTAAATTTGATAACAAAGATTTTTTGGGTGCTATATCTGATTTTTCAAAGGCAATTGAATTAGATTCAACGAAGTCAAATTTTTACATGAATCGTGGAATTGCAAAATCTGAAATAGGTGAGCATAGAGATGCTATTGCAGATTTTTCTAGATCAATTAAATTGGACACCAATAATTCACTTGCATACTTTAATCGAGGAAATACGCATCATATGTTAAGAAATTATGCTAAGTCAATTGATGATTTTGATCGATCGGTTGTGAAAGATAGTATGTTCGTAAATGCCTATTTCAATCGTGGACAAGCAAAAGCAGAGATTGGTAATTATTTTGGTGCAATCGAAGATTATGAAAAATGCATACAAATCGATTCTGTCTATGAGCGTGCTTACCGAAATCGTGGCGGTTTACATGTAAAATTGAAAAAATACAATGAAGCAGTATACGATTTTTCCAAAGCGATTGAGATTTCACCTAGAGATGCGAATGCATATTATAGTAGAGCTCTATGTTACAAAGATTTAAACAAATATCAAGACGCTATTTCTGACTTTAATAAAGTTATTCAAATTGACCCTAAACATTTGTATTCCTATTTTTATAGAGCAGAAATGAACACAATTTTAGGAGAAAAAATTAATGCAATTTCTGATTATAACAAAGCTGTAGAAATAGATCCAGAATTTGTAGATGCAATTGTTGCACGTGCAGATCTTAAACAAAGTATTAGTAATTATGCTAGTGCAATTGAGGATTATAATCGTGTTTTATTGATTGATACATCATGGTCTGAGCTTTATTTGAAACGTGGAGATGCTTATCTAAAGTTGGGTGATTTTAAATCGGCAAATCATGATTTTAATTTTGTCTTAAAAAAGGATACTTCAAATGCAGAAACTTATTTTCATCTAGGATTATTAAAATTAGAATTAGGAGAATATAAAAATGCAATTGATTTTTTTACAAAATCAATTGTTTTAGACTCCAATGGGGTTAAGTTTTATGTTTACAGAGGTAAAACAAGTATGAAAACACGAAACTATATAATTGCAATTGAAGATTTTAGTAAGGCGATTGAGTTAGATGAAAAGTACGCTGATGCATTTATTCAACGGGCTATTGTAAAGTCTGAATTGGGTGATTATCGAGGTGCATTGATTGATAATAACAAAGCCTTAGAATTAGATTCAAAAAACCTAGAAGTGAATAGGTCTAATATCTTTATTAAAATGCAAATGCAAAAATTTGCTGAAGCGATAATAGATTGTGATATCGTACTATCCAAGGAGCCTAATAATGTGAATGTTTATGTGCAACGAGGTGACGCAAAATTTCAGCTGGGAGATAAAAATGGAGCGTGTTTAGACTGGCATAACGCTGTAAATCTTGGTTTTAAAGAGATTATGGAACGAATAAATAAAAATTGTAATTAAAGTTCAATCATTATTTCGTATTCAGGATTAAAATGTGCAAATGAGTTTTTTTGAGGTGTTTCATTGAATATTCCATACATTGTCGAACCACTTCCTGACATGGATGCGTAAACCGCACCTTCGAAGTATAGTTGTTTTTTTACTTCTTCTAGTATAGGGTGATTTTTAAACACACTGATTTCAAAGTCATTTTGAAGGTTTTCTTTCCAATATTCTGGATTTAAATTGATTAATTCATTGATTTTTTTGTTGTGTTTTTGAAAAACAATCCCTTTATAAGCATTTGCTGTAGAAATATGAATACCAATATTTATAATTTTTAAATAAAGTCCTTTTAGATTTAATTTCACTGGAGTCAAAATTTCACCTCTTCCATTTGCTATTTGAGCTTCTCCACGAACAAAAAAAGCACAATCACTGCCTAACATAGCGGCATATTTTTCGAGTGTTTCTTCAGATAGATCTAATTTAAATAATTCGTTAAGCATTTTAAGTGCATAGGTTCCGTCAGAAGATCCTCCACCTAGACCTCCACCCATCGGAATTTGTTTGTGTAAATGCATTTTTACATTTGAAATGTCATGATTTTCTTTTAATAGTTTGAAAGCTTTTACACATAAATTGGTTTCAATCTCTCCAGGAATAGTTAGTCCAGAAGAGCTGAATTCAAAATTTTCAGCTGGAATTATCTCCAATATATCGAATAATGGAATTTCATACATACATGTATCCAATTCATGGAACCCATCGTTTCTTTTGTGAAGTATATGTAAACCAAGGTTTATTTTGCAAGGAGGGTATAATATCATGTCAAGAATTCATTAGGTTTGGACAAATTTTGTAATTTTACGTCCACAAATTTAATATTATGTCAACATATTTAGATTTTGAAGAACCAATAAAAGCATTGGAAGAACAAATTGAGCAAACCAAGCAAATTGGTTTAACTACTGAAATTGATATGACAGACAAAATCAATGTGCTTCAGTCAAAGTTAGAAGAAAAAACGAAAGAAATATTCTCTAATCTAACTCCTTGGCAACGCGTTCAGTTGTCTCGTCACCCAGATAGACCGTATACATTAGCTTATATTAATGCTATTACTAATGGAACTTTTCAAGAGTTACATGGTGATCGTTCGGTGAAAGATGATAAAGCGATGGTTGGTGGTTTTGGATTGTTAGATGGCAAATCAGTTATGTTTATCGGTCAACAAAAAGGAATCAATACAAAAATGCGTCAGTACCGTAACTTTGGTATGGCTAATCCTGAAGGATATAGAAAAGCCTTGCGCTTAATGAAGCTTGCTGAAAAATTTGATAAACCTATTGTTACGATTATTGATACGCCTGGAGCATTTCCAGGTTTAGAAGCTGAAGAAAGAGGTCAAGGAGAAGCAATAGCGCGCAATATTTATGAAATGATGCGTTTGAAAGTTCCTGTGATTTGTATCATTATTGGTGAAGGCGCATCCGGTGGTGCTTTGGGAATTGGAGTTGGAGATAAAGTAGTTATGTTAGAAAACACATGGTATTCAGTAATCTCTCCAGAGTCTTGTTCATCCATTTTATGGAGATCATGGGATTATAAGGAAAAGGCTGCTGAAGCATTGAAATTAACTTCAACAGATATGAAAAACCTTAATCTAGTTGATGAGGTTTTGAATGAACCGATTAATGGTGCTCATCGAAGTCAAGAAGAAATGTTTGAGACAGTAAAGCAATATGTAAAATCAACGCTTGTTGAATTAGAAAAAATAAATCCTACGGAAAGAATTAATCAACGTATTGATAAATTCTGCGCAATGGGAGTTTGGAAATAAGTTTAAATTATGAACAAAATAAAAGGGGCTCTTCAATCGAACAGCCCCTTTTATTTTGATGTGTTTTTTATTTTAGTGTAAAACTATCTGTACCTATAGTCTGTCCTTCACAAATAATTTTTACTTTATAATTACCTTTTAATGCTTCTCCTTCTTTTAAGTCATAGTATATAGTTACATCTAGATTTTCATTGTTGTAATCAATTTCTTTTTTGTCAGAATAAGGAACACTACCAGCATCTGTATTAATGACATAACTTTCTTTAGCTTGTAAGATTTTACTTTCAGGATCAGTTATTTGTAAATAAATAATTTTTTTACCAGCTTTAGAAAGCGAATTTGCAGAAATTGTAAACCCTGATTTAAGTTGAACAGCGCTTTTTGCTTTATTGGTCGGTTCTGTAGTGTTGTTCATTTTCATACGTAACGCTCCTGAATTAAAACCTAAAGCGGTAAGTTTAGATCCTTTTTTTACTAAAGTTGCACTTTCCTCGGCTTGTGCTTTAAATTGATCTCTTTCATTGGATGTAAGGTGTAATTCTTGTTTTTTAGTTTCTAAGTCACTAGACAATTTTACATTCATCGTGTTTAAAGAATCAATTTGTTTTACATACCCCTTCATAATATTTCGTAACGTCTCATTTTCTTTCTTTAGGGTGTAGATTTGTTGTGCACTTAATTTTTTACCACTATTCAGTTGGTTTATTAATGATTGAATTTTTGTTTTTTGTTCTTGAACCTGTAATGCTTGTGTTGAATCTTTGACTTTCAATGCGTCGTATGTATTCAACATTTGTTGAAAATCAGATTTTAGGTCATGACTTAAATTACCAACATATCCAGACATCATTTCATTCATTCCGTTGATATCTGCCTCCAATACTTTGTTAGCATTACTACAAGTATTTAGTTCTTTGTTCTTTTTAGTTAATGAAAAAGCTAAATATGCTGAGATAGATAGTAATACAATAACTACTAGCAGAAGGATACCATTACTTTTTGGTTTTATTGTTTCTTGAATTTCTGACATAATCTTACGTTTAGTTAACAAAAATAAAAAAATGAATCAGTGTATTTATTTATATTCAACCAAGAAGTAAACAAATTATTTTTAATTAAACTTGAATGATGTAATATAAACCCATCAAATAAAAAACTGCTAACTTTATCACTCATTACAAATCAAAAAAATAAAGGCCATGCAAGTAGACGAAATTATAGAATCAGCATTGTTAGAAGATATTGGTGATGGAGATCATTCCAGTTTAGCGTGTGTGCCAGAAAATGCAAAAGGAAAAGCAACATTATTTGTAAAAGATGATGGTATACTTGCTGGGGTCGACTTAGCTGTTCGTATTTTCAGAAAATATGACCCTTCTTTGAAAGTTGAAGTTCGTATTATAGATGGTACTCCTGTTAAAAAAGGAGATATTGCATTTACTGTTACTGGATCTTCCCGCTCTATTTTAGCTACAGAAAGATTGGTTCTAAATTTTATGCAACGTATGAGTGGGATCGCTACTCAAACAAATAAAATTGTCTCTCTATTAGAAGGAACAAATACACGACTTTTAGATACACGTAAAACAACTCCTTGTATCCGTTACATGGAAAAATGGGCGGTGCGCATAGGTGGTGGTGAAAATCATCGATTTGCCTTATATGATATGATTATGTTGAAAGATAATCACATTGATTATGCTGGTGGAATTAAACCTGCTATCGAACGTACACAAGCATATCTAAAAGAATCAGGTAAAAATTTAAAAGTAGAGATAGAAGTAAGAAATTTTGATGAGTTGAATCAGGTGTTAGCTATCGGTGGGGTAGATCGAATAATGTTGGACAATTTTTCCGTTGAACAATTAGAAGAAGCGTTAAAATTAATTCCTTCCAATTATGAGACTGAGGCTTCAGGAGGTATAACTATTGATACGATTCGTAATTACGCTGAAACGGGTGTTGACTTTATTTCAGTTGGCGCTTTAACACATAGTTTCAAAAGTCTAGATTTAAGTTTGAAAGCTGTGTTTGATAAGTAAGGTGTAAAAAACCTTACTTTAACTTTTCGTTGTTTTTATGTCTATCGCTATCTCTTCCAGTTTTTTTATCAAGGTTTTTTTGAAGAGCTTCTTCTAAATCTACATCGGTTTGGTTTGCTAAACAGATTAATACAAAAAGCACATCCGCTAGTTCATCTCCTAAATCTTTATTTTTATCGCTTTCTTTTTCAGATTGTTCACCATAACGACGTGCAATAATTCGTGCAACTTCACCTACTTCTTCTGTGAGCATCGCCATGTTAGTTAATTCGTTGAAATAACGAACACCAACTGTTTTAATCCAATTATCTACAATTTGTTGTGCTTCTTTTATTTCCATTATTCCTTGTTTTTAGAATCTATACTGATCGTTACGGGACCGTCATTGGTTAATGACACTTTCATATCTGCACCAAATGTTCCTGTTTTAATTTCAATTCCAGTAGCTTTTAATGATTCAATGAGTTGTTCGTATAAAGGTACTGCTATCTCAGGTTTTGCGGATTGAATAAAACTTGGTCTGTTTCCTTTTTTGGTTGAGGCAAATAGGGTAAATTGGCTTATTAACAAGATTTCTCCTTTTACATCAAGTAATGATAAATTCATTTTTCCATTTTCATCATTAAAAATTCGTAAGTTGATGATTTTTTGTGTTAACCAATGAATATCTTCTTGATTGTCTTCTGAATATATGCCTACTAAAATCATTACACCTTCTTTGATTTTAGCTTTCACTTGAGAATCAATAGTAACAGACGCTTCACAAACACGCTGAATGACTACTCTCATATTCTTACTGATTAAAATTCTTTTTTACGGTGAATTTCACTTTCGTCTTCCGTCATCAATTGTACATAAGTGTGATAACGAGATGGTGAAATTTTATTTTCTTCAACAGCTTGTTTTATAGCACAATGAGGTTCGTTCAGATGTTGGCAATTGTGGAATTTACATTCTCCCAACAATTCACGCATTTCAGGAAAATAATGTGAGATTACTTCTTTTTCTAAACCTGTAATACCAAATGCTCTAATTCCAGGTGTGTCAATGATGTATCCCCCAGATGTAAGTTCGTGCATTTCTGCAAAGGTGGTCGTATGTTGTCCTTGTTGATGGTATTCTGAAATTTCTCCAGTTCGTAATTTTAAATTTGGGTCTAAACGATTTATTAAAGTAGATTTACCTACACCGCTGTGGCCTGAAATCATAACGTGTTTATCTGCTATTTCAGTTCTTAAAAAGTCAATGTTTTCAGCATTTTCCGCACTAATTTTATGGCTTTTGTAACCAATAGTTTCATACATATCTATTAGTGCATCTGTATAAAATAAGTCGTCTTCAGAATAGGTGTCAATTTTATTAAATAGAATGGTAACAGGAATACGAAATGATTCTGCTGATACCAAGAATCTGTCAATAAAAGCTAAATGTGTAACAGGGGATTTTAATGTTACCATCAAGTAGGCCATATCAATATTAGCCGCTAAAATTTGAGATTCTTTACTCAGATTTGTAGATTTCCTGACGATGTAGTTTTTACGTTCGTTCACCGATGTGATTACCCCTTTTCCCTCTTTGTCTAATTCATCACTCACAATTACATTATCACCTACCGAAATTGGATTTGTTGTTCTCAATCCATCTAAACGAATTTTTCCTCTTACACGACATTCTACGATTCCATGTTCACTTGTGGAAACTAAATACCACTTTCCTGTTGATTTGATGACTTTGCCTTGCAATACCTTTGATTTAGAATACGAATTTAACGAATATTTAGGATAGCATGTTATATATAAGGAAGTGATTCATTAAGTTTTCATTATCTTCGTGGAAAAATCGAATTATGTCTATTGAAGTTAAGAATCTTTTCAAATTTTATGGCGAACAAGCTGCTGTAAATGACATTTCATTTTCAATTAACAAAGGAGAGATTGTAGGGTTTTTAGGTCCCAACGGAGCTGGTAAATCAACTACGATGAAGATTTTAACTGGTTATATGCCAGCAACCTCCGGTGAAGTGAAAATTTGTGGAGAAGAAGTAGATATAGATTCAAAAGAAACCAAAAAGAAAATAGGGTATCTACCTGAAAATAATCCGTTGTATTTGGATATGTATGTACGTGAATATTTGGAGTTTGTCGGGAAAATATACAAAGTACAAAATTTAAAACAACGTATTGACGAAATGATACAACAAGTTGGTTTAGAGGTAGAACAAAATAAAAAAATCGGAATGCTTTCCAAGGGATACCGTCAACGTGTTGGATTAGCGCAAGCCATAATTCACGATCCAGAAGTATTGATTTTGGATGAACCAACCACTGGTTTGGACCCAAATCAATTGGTTGAAATTCGCGAGTTGATTAAAAATATTGGAAAGTCTAAAACAGTGATGCTTTCAACACACATTATGCAGGAGGTAGAAGCGATTTGTGATCGTGTGATTATTATTAAGTCAGGTAAAATTGTTGCAGATAACAGTGCTTCTGAACTTCAATATGAAGACAATAAACAAGTGGTTTATGTTGAGTTTGAAGGTGACTTTAACAAAAATCATCTGAAGAAAGAAACAGGAATTTCAAATGTTGAAAATGTTGGTGAAAATGCTTGGTTAATTGAATCATCTGCAAGTCTTGATTTAAGAAAAGTAATCGCCCAATTTGCTCAAAAACATAATTTGTTGGTGTTAACGCTTCGTAAAGAAGAGAAAACATTAGAAGAAGTATTTAAGGAATTGACGAAGTAAATAAATTTCCATTTTTCGATTTCACCTCATAATAAACCAATGGATAGAAACGCAGGTATACGACTTAATAAATTTATTGCTGAAAGCGGTATATGTTCCCGTCGTGAGGCAGATAAGTTTATAGAAAAGGGAGCCGTAATGATTAATGGTCGTAGGGCAGTTGTTGGTGATGTCGTTCGACCTAAAGATAAAGTTTCTGTAAATGGAAATAAGTTAGAGCCCCTTACTGCTGAAGATAAAGTTTATATTGCATTTAATAAGCCTGTTGGAGTAACTTGCACTACTGAAGATTCTACGAAAGGAAATATAGTCGATTATGTAAATCACGCTACGCGAGTTTTTAATATAGGTCGTTTGGATAAAGATTCACAAGGATTGATATTCTTAACGAATGATGGAGATATAGTTAACAAGATATTACGTGCTGAGAATGCGCATGAAAAAGAATATTTAGTTACCGTTGATAAACCAATTACCGAGAAGTTTATAACATCTATGGCAACAGGTGTCCCGATTTTAGGACAGGTTACCAAAAAGTGTAAAGTTTCTCAAGAGAGTACCTTGGTTTTTCGTATTACTTTAATTCAAGGATTGAATCGTCAAATTAGACGGATGTGTGAATATTTTGGCTACGAGGTTCGAAAATTAGAGCGTGTTCGAATTATGAATGTTTCTTTGACCGGTATTCCTTTAGGCGAATGGCGTGATTTAACAGATAAAGAGTTGGATGGTATTTTTGCTATGATTGAAAAGTCTTCGTCCGAAACTGAAAAATCTAAACCGAAGCCAAAACCAAAACCTTCAAATACTAAACCAAAACCAACAACTTCTAGTTTTAAGCCGAAATCAAAAAGTGGGGCGGGAAGACCAACTGTTTTTGGAAAGGGTAAGTCTAAAAGTTCAGGAGTTAGAGGGAAGAATAGGTAGTGGTAAATCTGAATGTTTAATTTTTAAGGTTGAATTTTAGCTTTTTAATAACCATTCAAACGCTGGTATCACTCGAATAGTACCTTGATCAGTTTCGATTATTTCACGTTCGTCAATTGTGATGATTAAACTTTCAGTTATTCCCAATGATTTCATCGCCGATTCAAGTGCTTTTATTTCTCTTTTTCTAGTTTCGGGGTCTGAGATTGTATAAGAAACTTGTATTAATAAATTTTCATCCGGGACATAAAAATCTACTTCCAATTTACTTTTTAAGAAATAAGGAATAAACCCTCTTCTTCTAAGTTCTATGTAAATTTGATTTTCTAATAATTTTGTATCCTGATCATTTAAAAACAACATTAGTATTCCAGTATCTAAAAAATAGTATTTTTTATTGGTCTCTTTTTCTACAAACTTGCTATAATAATTACTTACGGGTGCAATTAAAAAGGAAGACTCTAAATAATTTAGGTAGTCAAATAAGGTGTTGCTGCCGATACTTACACCAGTTGATTTAATTAAGTTTTTAATTCGATTTACAGAAGTTTCATTATTTACACTTTCTGCTAGTTTTTTGATTAAAAATTTTAATAGATTCGGATTTGATATTTTATATCGTGCGATTAAATCTCCGTAAAACAGTTTTTGATATACAGAGGATAAATAATCTCGTTTGTTTTCTAAATTTAATAATTCAGGAAAACCGCCAAATTCTAAATAAGTCAAATACTGCTTTTTTAATTCAATGCGTTCGTCCGAATAGATTGCGTTAGGAGAAAACTTTTTGTTCTGAAAAGATAGAAATTCACTAAATGATAAGGGTAGTATTTCTTTATTGACGTATCGTCCACCTAAGGTGCTAGCAATTTCACTACTCAACATTTCTGCATTACTTCCTGTAACGTAAACACGGTAACCATCATCTGCTAAGCGACGTGCAAATTTTTGCCAATGTTCAATATTTTGTATTTCATCTAAAAATAGAATGGGGTGTAAGTCATATAATTCTTTGTATGCTTCTAATATCTCATTAAATTGAAGGTGACTCATACCAATCAAACGCTCGTCTTCAAAATTGATAAATAATATATTATCAAAGTTATTTTTTTTGATGAATGACTGTATGATTTGATATAAATAGAAAGTTTTACCCGCCCGTCTTAGTCCTGTAAAAACATAATTTGCATTTTTTTCTAAGTCGACTTTTCGTACGTGGAGATCTATTTTTCGTAGCCAATCTTGGCGTTGAATGATTATTTGCTTAAATATTTCTCTCATGACGGATGGTTTTATATACAAATATATTAATTATATCTTTTTTAAAAGATATTTTTATTCGTTTTTATCTCTTGTAGAAGATATTTTTTATGTTTTTTATCTTTTAAAGGAGATGTTTTTGGTGTTTTTTGTCTTTTATGAAAGTCAAAATACTATTTCTGAAATGTTATTTTTCGGGTAAATCGGTCAATAGAGTCTGTTCCTACTGCTGTAAAACGACTGTCTGAAGATGATGGAAAAGGTCCTCCATGTTGCATCGCTGCATCTACTTCAACTCCAGTAGGTACACCATTAAAAATAATTCTACCCGCTTTTTGCTCACATTCAAATAAAAATGATTCATTTATAGAAGAGGATATATTATCATAGAATATAGAGATAGTAAGTTGACCTTCTGTTTTTTTGATGAAATCATTTAGTTGATTTTCATCTTGATATTTGACTATAAAACAATGTGGACCAAAAACTTCTTGGCGAAAAATGGGATTATTGATATAGGTATCAAAATTCATTTCTGTTAGCAACCCTCTTCCTTGATTATCAAGTTCTGAATATTTAACTGAAATTGTTTGGTTTATATTTTTTTGTTTTGCAATTAACTCGGTTAGGTTCTTAAAATTCAAATGAATGTTAGGATGTAGCATAGCTTCTATCTCCTGTTCATGAATTAATTTTTTCAATTCGTTAATCAATTGACTTCCATTTTCACATTGAGGAATAAAAATAACGCCTGGTTTTGTACAAAACTGACCCGAATTTTGAGTGATGGAAGCAATTAGTTTTTTAGAAAGGGATTCCGAAGTTTTCTGATTAAAAATAGATTCAAGAATAAAAATAGGATTTTGACTGCCCATTTCTGCAAATACAGGAATAGGAACAGGTCGATTTTGAGTAATTTTCTGTAAGGCTAATCCACCTTTAATGCTTCCAGTAAATCCAACAGCGCTGATGTTAGCATCTTTGATTAATGCTTCGCCGATTAAATAATCAGATGCAAGTAGGTGGCTAAAAGTACCTTCGGGTAAATCAAGTTCTTGAATAGCTTCTTTTACTAATCGAGCAACTAAACAACTCGTTTCAGCATGAAAAGGATGACATTTTACAATCACAGGGCAACCAGCAGAGAAAGCCGCAGCAGTATCACCACCAACAGTTGAATAAGCAAAAGGAAAGTTGCTTGCGCCAAATACAGCAACCACACCGATTGGTAATCTTTTTTTTGTTAATTCAGGTTTTCTAGTTGGTGTACGTGTTTCATTTGCAGGGGAGTGTTGAGTTACCTCCCAATTTTCATTCTCAATAAGTTTACTAAAAGACTGTAATTGATAGATGGTACGGTTAAGTTCTATGTTTCCTCTATTTTCGGGAAGACCAGATTCAAGGCAATAACTTTCGATGAGGTCATTACGATTATTTTCAAGCTTTTCAGCGATTCGTTTTAAAAAAGCACTTTTCTTTTGACTTTTTGAAAAAGGAAACAATGCTTTACGAGCTAAATCAGTAGCTTTTTTTACTTCTTCTAGTGAGGCTTCAATAAATTGGTTGTCAATTTTAGTATTTGTTTTTGGATTAATTGTTGAAAATGTAGATGAGGAAATAGTATTTATTTCTTTGTTTCCTATCAAACTGCCGTATGTTCTCATGGTATAAAACTAGAAAGTAACAAAATTAAAAAGGGTGTCTCGAAAACGGACACCCTTGCAAATATGATTATTTGAAATTAAGCTTCAACTAATTCAAACGTATAACTTTCCATAATTTGGTTAGAAAGTAATTTTTTACAAGCAGCATCCACTTTTTCAGTTGCTTCTTCTTTAGTAGCTGCATCAACAAACAAACGTACATGTTTTCCGATACGAACACCATCAATTTCAGGTAATCCGATGTTTTTCATACTGTTTGTAACTGCTTTTCCTTGAGGGTCTAATAATGCGTCAAGAGGCATTACATCGATTTCAGCTTTGAATTTCATATGCTTGCTTTTTTAATAAATAAATTTTCTACAATAGATAAAATAATATACAAAAGTATAATAATTGGAATTGACCACACCAATAATGTGGGAATTAATATTCCACAAGTTATCAAAAATAAATAACGAAGTTCGTTTCCTTTCCATTTAAAGTGTTTGAACTTAAATGAAAAGAAAGGAATTTCGGAAACTAAAAGTATTGACATTAAAATAATTAAAGGAATCAGAATCATTGGAGAAATAATAGTGTTGATAAATGTATTTCCAATGAAAAAATCATCTTGATAAATGAATAAAAGAAGAGGAAATGAAGTGAAAAATATCGTGTTTGCAGGGGTGTTCAAACCTATAAACGAATCAGATTGACGAGTGTCTATGTTAAATTTTGCTAACCTGAAAATTGAAAAGAAAGGAATGATTAATCCGATAAAAGGTATAAAAGAACGAGGATGCATATTCAATAGACTATCAAGCCAAGTTTCAAAACTTACTGCTAAAATTCCGTCTAGTGTCATTTCGCTATCAAAACGTACATTATTTAAACTTAAATAAGAAAGTAACACCATCATCATCACGCCAGGAGCAACGCCAAAAGTAACCACATCTGCAAGTGAGTCCATTTGTTTTCCTAATTCGCCTTGTTGATTTAATTTTCTAGCTAAAAAACCATCAAAAAAATCTAAGATTGCACCCAAATAAATAGCAAATGGAGCGAGGTCTATTCTACCAGATACGGACAAAATAATTGCTGTAATGCCGCACATAAAGTTGGTTGCAGTGAATAAGTTTGGGATGTTAAACATAGACAATGTGCTCTTCATACGACTTAAATTAGATCAAAAAGATTAAAATGTTTATTTTTACTCTTTCCGAATTAGAGGTACAAAGAACATAAATTTTTATCAATCTAATGATATTAAAACTAAAAATAAAGCATTTTCTATTCCTGATTTCTTCGTTGAGTTCTTATTTGGGAATTGCCCAAGACAAAGGAATTGCCCCAAAATATTCAAATGAATTTTTACAAATAGGTGTTGGAGCAGATGCATTGGGTAGAGGTAATGCGATTGTTGCAGGCGTTGATGGTTCAACGGCTTTGTATTGGAATCCTGCGGCATTGACCCTTAGTAAATCTAAATTTGATATTTCGGGTATGCATTCGGATTATTTTGCTGGACTAACTAAGTATGATTTTATTGGTTTTTCGACAAAAGTGAATGATAAAACAGCGTTAGGCTTATCTTTTATCCGTTTTGGAGTAGATAATATCCCAAATACAACTCAGTTGATTGATAAAGAAGGTAATATAGACTTTGATAGAATTACTCTTTTTTCTGCCGCTGATTATGCTATTAATTTTTCCTTTGCCAAAAAATTAGCTATAAATGGTTTGTCAGTTGGTGGTACTGCAAAAGTAATACATCGTAGAGTAGGTGACATGGCTAAAGCTTGGGGATTTGGTTTGGATTTTTCTGCATTATATACACCTACTGAAAAGGTTAAAGTTGGTTTAATGCTAAGAGATGCTACATCAACTTTTAATGCTTGGTCATTTAGTTTAGATCAAAAAACGAAAGATGTATTTAGCGTTACAGGAAATACATTACCCTCAAATGGGTTGGAATTAACTTTACCACGAATATTGATAGGAGGTCAATACAAACAGCCATTCGGAACTAAAGGCAGCTATTTAGCAGGAGAATTGGATGCAGAAATAACTACTGATGGAAAAAGAAATGTTTTACTTTCAGGAAAACCATTTAGTTTGAATCCGAATATAGGATTAGAATTTGGTTATAAAAATTTAGTTTTTATTCGCTCTGGTGTTCAAAATTTTCAGTATGTACTAGAAAATATAGATCAAAAGAACTTAACTTTTCAGCCAAGTATAGGAATGGGAGTTTTGTTCCAAGGAATTCGTCTTGACTACGCATTTACAGATATCGGTGATATGTCTACAGCGATGTATTCCCATGTTTTTTCGTTAAGAGTTTCATTTAATTCATTTTCAAGTAATTTATGATGATGAATAAATTAAAAATATTGTTTGCGGTATTATTTTTGAACGTTACTATGTTTTCTCAGAAACATGGTAATGAGTGGATAAATTACAGTCAAAAATATTATACATTTAAAATAATTCAGAATGGGTTTTATAAATTGGATTATTCCAGTTTACGAAATAGTGGGGTAGATGTAACTCAATTTAAGTCAGCTAACATTCAAATTTTTGCTAGAGAAAGGGAAGTACCAATTTATATTAATGACCGAGGAGATAATCAATTAGATTCAGGAGATTATATTCTCTTTTACGCAACTCGGAATGATGGTTGGTTAGACTCTCTGTTATATGATAAACCAGAAGATATTGGTAATCCAGCAGTAAGTTTAATAAATGATACGTTGGTTTATTTTTTTACTTGGAACAATCAAAATGTAAATAAACGATTTCAATACGATTCAACCATCGCTTATTCAAACTTAGTGCCAGCAAATTTTTGGGTCCAAAAAAGCATTGGCTCAAATTCTAGTTACTATTTCGAGTCAAACGGATCGAATGGTCAATTGAGTTCATTATATAAACCTGGTGAAGGTTGGACATTTAATGTTGATGGAGTTAGTGGAAATCAGTCTTTTGATATGGGGTTGGTTAATACAGATTTGCTATACTCAGGAGTAGATTCACCTCTCGCAGAATTTAGTTTTAAAAACACGTCACATTCTAACGCGTCTTTCACGGGTAAGGGAAATCATCATTTCCGAATTTCACTAAAAAAATCGAATGAAACTTTAATTGATACTATTTTCACAGGTTATAAATTAATTAACTCTAAAATCATTTTGCCCACTCAAAAATTAATTAATAATGGAGTTTTTAATTATTCAATTATCAACGATCAAGGAGCATTGACTGATTTTCAAGGATTAGGCTATATAGAACAAAAAGTACCTCAAATTACCTCTTTAAACGGTTCAAATAATGGCATCTTCTCAGTTTTTAACAGTAAAACAAATTCCAAAATAAGGTTAAGTGTTAAAAATCACACTATTCAGAGGCCGTTTGCTTTCGTACTTGGTGACCAATTGAAATATATTGCGCCAGCGATCAATGGTACCAATCTAGAATTTGTAATACCGAATACCTTGTTAAGTACTGAACAACAATTTTATATCGGTGATTTGTCAAAAGTCAAAAATATTTCAGTGGTTGTTCCTGTCAATATTACAGGTTATTTTACTAACTATTCAAAGATAAGTAGTGAGCAAGCTATATTAATGATCTATCCACTGACCTTACAGTCTTCGGCTGTTAATTATGCGTCTTACCGAACATCCAAAGAAGGAGGGAGTCACAATGTAGTGTTTGCTGCAGTTGACGAACTTTATCTACAATATGGAGGAGGTATTCCTAAACACTTTATGGCGATTAGAAGGTTTGCTAAACTAATGTATGATCAAGCATTAAACAAACCTAAAGGATTATTCCTAGTAGGAAAGGCAATTGCAAATAGTGCGATGAAATATAATAGCGGAGTTTTTGCTCAAAATTTAGTTCCTGTTTTTGGATCACCGTCGAGTGACGTTGCTTATACAGCTAATTATAATGGTAATATGGTTCCTTTGATACCAACAGGACGTATTACTGTTTTGTCAAATCAAGAGCTTGAAACTTATTTATCTAAAGTAAAAGAGTTTGAACAACAGCAAGATCTAACCGCTATATATAATAGTAAAACAAAGGACTGGCAAAAGCATATTTTGCATTTTGCAGGAGGTTCTACAAGTTATCAGCAAAGTACTTTTCAAAGTTACCTGTCTGGTATGGAGTCAATTGTAAAAGAAAAGCATTTTGGTGGATATGTAACCACGGTGAAAAAACAGACGAGTGCACCAATTGATCCTATACTCTTAAAAAAAGTGACCAAACGAATAGAGGAAGGAGTGAGTGTTATGAACTTTTTTGGTCATTCTAATGCAGCTAGCTTTGATGTAGGTATTGATGATCCGGAAAATTGGAATAATAAGGGGAAATATCCTTTTGTAATAGGAAATGGTTGCAATTCAGGAGATGTCTATTCAACACAACAATCGTTTAGTCATCGTTTATTGAGTATAGCTAATGCTGGAGGAATAGCATTTTTATCACCATCTTCCCTTGGGTATGATTACTACATGAATAAATATACAACAGCATTATATAAACAATTTTCTAATGAAAATTACGGAGGAACATTAGGTGAACATATCAAGCTAGCAATTAATGATATTTACAATTTACCAGTAAATGAATTGGATGAGTCAACTTGTTTCAGTATGTCATTGAATGGGGATCCGATGTTGAAAATAAATTCACACGAAAAGCCAGAATTTGAAATTTCAGAACAGTCGATTCGTTTTACTCCTAAAAAGATTGATTTTTCCACAGATTCAATCACTTTAGAGATCGCTTTAAAAAATTTAGGTAAAGTGTCGACAGATACGTTTCAAATTGAGGTAAATCGAAAATTTCCTAAACACAATACAGATTCTACTTATCGTGTACTTATTAATGGAGTAAAGTATATAGATACAATACAAATTAAATTTCCAGTGCAGTCTAATATTTCGATGGGGCAGAATCAATTTGATATACGTGTAGATATTCCGTCTTACGTAAAAGAGCAATATGACGATGTTTTTAATAATCAAGTAAGTACTGTATTAAACATTGCGATTGATGGGATCACTCCAGTTTATCCTTATGACTATGCTATTGTTGCTTATGACACGGTTACTGTCAGAGCATCAACTACAAATCCATTTTCAGAAAAGTTAGATTATATCTTTGAGATAGATACTTCCTATCACTTTGATTCTCCTTTTAAAAAAGTTGCAAAAGTGAGTCAAAAAGGAGGGGTTCAAGAAGTTCGATATTCAGATTGGAAATCGAGTTCAACTAACTTGAGTGATCCTTTAATATGTAAAGATAGTGTAGTTTATTTTTGGCGTGTATCTATAGATTCAATTCAGAAAAATTGGAAAAACAGTTCATTTCAATTTATCAAAAATCGATTTGGTTGGGGACAATCTGCTTTCGGACAATATTTAAATAATGATCTTTTTAAACTAAAATTGATTGAAGATAAGCGTTTGCGTGAATTCGATTCAATTTCGATGAAATTGGAAGTTAGAGTTTATGATAATCCCACATCACAATACATGTATTCGGTTTCAGATTATCTAATTAACAATGAAATGCAAGATTACGCGACTTGTAGTAGTACTTTTCCATCTTTACATGTTGTTGTAATAGACCCGATTACATTGAAACCTTGGAGAACCCATTATCAAAATCAAAATATTGGAAATAATTTTGGGAATTTGAATGAAAATGGTGCTTGTAGAGCAAGAACCGAGGGATATTTTATTTTTAATCAATACGATCCCCAAAGTTTAAAAAATTTCCAAAATATGGTTGAAAATGTTGTCCCTGATGGACATTATTTGATTATTTATTCAATGAAAACCGCAGATTATGGGCAATGGAATGCATCTCTTCCTTCTCTTTACCAAACCTTCAAGGGGTTAGGCTCGGATAGTATTTTTCCAAATAGACCAAATCGATCATTTATTTTTTATTGTAGAAAAGGGGATAAATCATCTGTAATAGAACGTGTGGCACAATATAATGGTGAGTATTTGAATTTGAAAACGAATATGCGAAGTCTTGATAATAGAGGAAAGGAATCAACGCCATTATTAGGTCCATCTAATAGCTGGGATAAAATTTATTGGGGGCAAAAAGGATTAGAATCTGGAAATGATACGACCTATTTAAAAATTGATGGGTTTGATAAAAATAACACGTTAATTAAATCTGTAAATCAGTTCTTTACAGAAAAAGATTCTGTTTTAATAAATACAATATTTCCTGACTCTCTGTTTTATTTAAAATTTACAGCAGATTATTTAGATAGAAAAACTAAAACTCCAGCTCAAATTAAATATTTAAGAGTATTGTATACACCAGTTCCAGAGGCAGCATTAGATCCGAAAGAAATGTATGTTTGGCTTCCAAATTCAGATACAATTCGAGAGGGAATAAAAGGTAAGTTTGCTGTTTCAATTAAAAATATCAGCGATTGGTCAATGGACTCACTTAAAGTAAATTATTGGATAAGAGATAAAAACAATGTGGTTCATCAGATTGATTATCCTCGTCAAGATTCTCTTCGGAAACTAAAACGTTTAAATGATACTCTAATTTTTGATACAAAAGGATTAGGTGGAGAGAATACGATTTTCATCGATGTAAATCCATATATCAATGGACAATTAAAAGATCAACCAGAACAGACTCATTTTAATAATGTTGCACAACGAAATTTTTATGTTAAGAGTGATGATGAGAATCCTCTTCTTGATGTAACATTTAATGGGAAACATATTATGAATGGAGACTTGATACCAGCTAAATCTGAAATACAAATATCTTTAAAAGATGAAAATGAATTTGATGTAATGGATTCAGATGCAGACACATCTTATTTTTGGGTTTATTTAACAAGACCTACTGGTGAACAAATTCGTATTCCTTTTACTGATGCTAATGGAACAAAAATTATGCAATGGACACCTGCAAATGTTCAAAATAAAAAATTTCGAATTAATTATCCTGCTGTCTTTAATTTAGATGGGAAATATACTTTGCAAGTTCAAGGTGCAGATCGAAATGGAAATTTATCTGGTAAATATGAATATAAAATTCAGTTCGAAGTACAAAATGAACAACAAATCTCTTATTTGATGAATTATCCAAATCCATTTAGTACTCAGACAAAATTTGTATATACATTAACAGGGAGTACTCCTCCCTCTGATGTTAAGATTCAGATCTTAAGTATTACTGGAAAAGTAGTAAAAGAAATTACCAGTACAGAGTTAGGTCCATTAACGATCGGTAGAAATCAACTTACTGAATATGCTTGGGATGGAAAAGATGAATTTGGCGATCAACTTGCTAATGGGGTTTATTTATATAGAGTGATCGTAAAAGAAGGAAAAGAGCAAGTAAAACATTATTCTAATCAATCGGATAATTATTTTAAAAACGATTTTGGAAAAATGTATTTAATGCGTTAAAAAAAGCGACAACTAAAAATTGCGGTATCGTCCACGAAACGTTTAGTTCCTCTCCATTCATCTAATTTAGAAAAAATTAAATTATTTAAATCTTCCATACTGAGAGGATAATATTGTTGTATTAGTTTTACTAAACGTTCTAATTCAAAAAATTCATCTTTTGAATTTTCTAGTTCTATTACACCATCAGTAAACATTACTAGGGTAGAGTTAGGTTCAATAGTATGTCTTCCAATATTAAGAAATGGTAAATCATCCATCATACCTAGGCCAATAGTTCCTTTGTCAAGATATATTATCTCCTTACCATTTGATAAAATAGGGGAATTATGACCAGCGTTTACATAAGTTAATTTACGATTGGTAAAGTTATAGTGGGCTATAAAAAACGTAATGAATTTTTCGCCTTTTGCATTTTTGATTACTTTTCTATTCAATTCTTCGATTAAAAATTCAATTTCTAATTCTTGATATTGAAATAGAGCTCTAATCGTTGCTTGGAAATTTGCCATTAATAATGCAGCACTTATACCTTTGCCTGAAACATCGGCAATACAAACAATTATTTCATTTTCATTCAAAGGGATATAATCATAATAGTCTCCACCAACTTCATGTCTTGAGGTATGTTTTGCTGAAATATCAATAAAATTATTGGATGGTAATTCTGATGGAAAAAGCATTTTTTGTAATTCGGAAGCAACTTCAAGTTCTTTTTTCATTTTCACTTGATTTATATTGTATTGTACCATTTTTTGATTTTCAATCGCTACAATCACAATATTGATCAACGTCTGAATAAATTTCATATTAGAAAGACGTTCACTTGAAGTTTCTTTCTTTGTGTTTCCACCTTGCAGAAGTAAATAAGCAATCGATTTTTTTTGATGAGTTACAGGAACTACACAATCGAATTGACTAATAATTTCAGAAGGAGAAGAATCTATAAATGTGATTTCATTAAATCTACTTAAGTTTTGTGCTAATTCCTCTTCTTTGATCGTTCCTTTTAATCCAACTTTTAATAATGAATCCCACTCTTTGTTTTGATAAAGTAATATGAACTTATTATAGTGTAATTGTTCCTTTAATACAAAGTGGATTATTTTTGTTAATGTTTCAACAGACTGATTAGAATTAATTGCATTAGTAATTTCAAGCAAAGAACTTATTTTAAATTCTTGTAAAGAAAGTTGATTCTCAAGAAACTGAATATAGTTACTTTGCATTTAGGAGTTTTTCCAAAAATACTAACTAGATAATTAAAAATTAATTTTAATTATATTCAATTGTTCACCCTTAGATGTTTGTAAACTAAAATGGGGCAAAATGCCCCACGATAATAAATTATGATTTTTGAATTCTTATATTATTTAACAAGCTGAATACCTGTGTAGTTGTGAGGAGTGATCGTTTTTAATTCTTTTTTTACCAAATCTGAAACAGCTAAAGTATCAATGAATTCATGAACACTTAATTTTGTTGTAGCCTCATTTTTTCTAGTTAAGCCCTTCAATGCTTCATAAGGTTTTGGGTAACCTTCTCTTCGCAGAATTGTTTGAATTGCTTCAGCTACAACAGCCCAGTTTTTTTCTAAGTCATCGGCAAATGCGCTCTCATTTAGTAATAATTTATCTAAACCAGTGAGCGTAGATTTTATAGATATTAGTGTGTGCGCTAAAGGAACACCTATAGTTCTTAGGACGGTAGAGTCCGTTAAGTCACGCTGTAGCCTTGAAACAGGTAGTTTCGAAGCTAAGTGCTCGTAAAGTGCATTAGCAATACCAATGTTTCCTTCAGAGTTTTCAAAATCAATTGGATTCACTTTATGAGGCATTGCTGAAGAACCTATTTCACCTTCTTTGAGTTTTTGTTTGAAATATTCCATAGAAACATACAACCACATGTCTCTATTTAAATCAAGAATAATATTATTAATTCTTTTTAATGCATCAAATAAAGAAGCTAAATTGTCATAGTGTTCAATTTGTGTTGTTGTCTGACTTCTATTTAATCCAAGTGTTTCGTTAACAAACTTATTCGAGAAGTTAATCCAATCAAAATGAGGAAATGCAACATGATGGGCATTTAAATTTCCGGTTGCACCTCCAAATTTAGCTGAGAAAGGAATGCTTTTTAATTGTTCAATTTGTTTGATAAGTCTTTCTTCAAAAACCTGAATTTCTTTACCTAAACGGGTTGGTGAAGCGGGTTGTCCATGTGTTTTTGCAAGCATTGAAACATCTTTCCATTCATTAGATAATCGATTTAATTTATCAATCAATTTTTCGAAAGAGGGTAAAATAATATCATGCAATGCCTCTTTAAGCGAAAGCGGAATACTTGTGTTATTTATATCTTGTGAAGTAAGTCCAAAATGTACAAACTCTAAATATTCATTAAGACCTAATTCATTCATTTTCTCTTTCAAGAAATATTCTACAGCCTTCACGTCATGATTGGTAACTTTTTCAGTGTTTTTGATCCATAAGGCATCATTTTCAGTAAAGTTATTGTAGATGTTTCTTAAATCAGAATATGCATTTTTAGGAAACTGTTTCAATGGCTCTAAATTAGTTTCAGCTAAAGCAATCAAATATTCAATTTCAACTTGTACTCTGTATTTAATCAGTCCAAACTCTGAGAAATATTTAGCTAATTCAACCGTCTTAGTTCTATATCTACCGTCTACAGGTGATATTGCTGACAAGGCATTTAGTTCCATAATGTTTAGTGTAAAATGAGTTCAAATATACAAATAGTTCAGTGTTCTTTCATGTACATTGTTCTTAAAATAAAACCCAAACTTGTCTATTAATCCTTACATTTTTTCTATTTTTGAACTTAATTGATTCAATTTTTATTCTAACCCTAATTAAATATGAGGAAATTAGCCTTAATTGTTTTTACTTTAAATTTTCTTGGTTTTGTCTTTTCACAAGAGGAAAAAGCCAATCGTTTTATAGAAAACCCAACCACTTTATTTTTAATTGAAGAAGCAAAACATTACTACACTGAAGGTAAAACAATGGAGGCGTTAAATCTTTTTAGGTCAATCGATGTAAAGGATGAGAAATCAGCTAAATCAAAATATTGGATCTCATTGTGTTATTATAAGCTAAATAATTACACTATGGCACTCAATTATGCAAAAAAAGCCTTACGTCTTGATAATACACCTTCTGGTGAGTTTTATGAGTTGCTTGGTAGGTGTTACCATCAAAATGCTCTAGTAGATTCAGCACTTTACTTTTATAATAAGTCACTTAATGAATTAACTCAAACTAGAATTGAAGAATTAAATGTTTTAGGTAAAATTGAAGAATGCAAGTTTGCTAAATCTGAGTTTAAATTAGGAAAACCTAATGGGAGAAAATTATTAAATGTTGAAGTGAACTCTGAGTTTAATGAGTACGCTCCAATTTTAACACAAGGAGGGAAGGTGATGTATTTTGTTGGCAGAAGAAACAACACAACAGGTGGACTCAAAAATCCAGATGATGAGCAATATTTTGAAGATATATACCAAGCAAAATGGAATGATACTTATCATATTTGGGATAGTATTACAAATGATCTAGGTAAATTGAATGGTGAAGGTTTCGAGGCTTTTACTTATGTAAATAGTGATGCCACCAAAGCATTATTGACATTAAATACTACCGCTTTAGATATTGATGCTCCTACTGAAAGTTCTGATATTTGCGAGGTGGATGTAAAAAATGGTTTGTGGGGTAAGCCTAAATTAATTGCAAATGAGTCAATTAATTCAACTTATTATGATGGGGCAGCCACCATGACCGCTGATGGGAATACGATGGTTTTTGTATCGGATCGAAATGGAGAAAAGTCTTCAACGGATTTATTTATAGTTAAGAAAACGGGAAAAAAATGGGGAGAGGCAGTTTCTTTACCTATGAATGTTAACTCAAAGGGTAGGGAGACAACACCTTATTTAACTCCCGATGGAAAGTATTTGTTTTTTAGTTCTGACGGTCATAAGGGTATGGGGGGATATGATATTTATGTGTCACAAAATAACGGTTCTTCATGGTCTACGCCAATTAATTTAGGTTCTTCAATTAATACCGTAAATGATGATACTCATTTCCAGTATTATCCAGAATTAAAACGTGCTATGATGGCAGGGGTTACTTTGGATGAAATGCAGTGTAATTATAACATCTACGAGATTGACCTTGAAAAGGTGCAATTGCCTATAAAGTAAACTAAAAAGCTGAATTTATGGCTTTATAGTTTATATCGAATCGTCATCAAGCGTTTTTAATGCTATGTATACTGTATTTTAGATACCAAATTGAGTGAAATGATGGTCTAAATGCTTTGCAAACATGTTATTCCACTCTTTTGAATTTAATTTTCCAAAAGAATGTGATTCTTTTCCTTCAAAGTGAGAAGCTCCAAGTTCTTGTGTTTTAATGATGTAATTTTTTAATCGCTCTTTTTCTATTTCAAATTCTTTTTCATCAGTGATAATAAACTGAGGAGCAGTTTTACTTCCTTTTTTGTAAGTTACTTCGTTAGTAACATATTTTTTAACGAATGCTTTTAAAATAAATTTAACAAAACCTGTTGGCTTTGGATGTTTGTTTTCATAGTACATTTCGTAGGTTATATTACAGTGTGCCAACATTTGACTTACATTCATTTTACCCCAAACAGCTTTTGTTTCAGGTGTTAGTTTTTCTAATCTATTTAGGAAGGTTTGTGCACCCTCTTGTGTAAATATATTTTCCATAAGTATGATTTTAAGTGGAATAAAGCTAAAAAAAATAGGCGAAACTAATTGTCTCGCCTATTTATATATGAATAATTTAAATTATCTTTTTTCAATTGGAACGTATGTTCTTAAAACTTCTCCAGTGTAGATTTGTCTAGGACGACCAATTGGTTCTTTGTTTTCAGTCATTTCTTTCCATTGTGCGATCCATCCCGGAAGACGTCCTAAAGCAAACATTACGGTAAACATTTCAGTTGGTATTCCAATCGCTTTGTAAATAATACCTGAGTAGAAATCTACGTTAGGGTATAAGTTACGTGCTTTGAAATATTCGTCTTCTAATGCAACTTGCTCTAATCGTTTAGCAATAGCAAGTAATGGGTCATTAACTCCTAATTTTTCTAAAATATCATCACATGCTTTTTTGATGATTTTCGCTCTAGGATCGAAGTTTTTGTAAACTCTGTGTCCGAATCCCATCAAACGGAAAGAATCATCTTTGTCTTTAGCTTTAGCAACCCATTTGTCTACATCACCACCATCGTTATGGATTTTCTCTAACATTTCAATTACTTCTTGATTAGCTCCACCGTGTAATGGACCCCAAAGTGCTGAAATACCAGCAGAAATAGTAGCATATAAGTTAGCTTGAGAAGAACCAACGATACGAACTGTAGAAGTAGAACAGTTTTGTTCGTGGTCAGCATGTAAAATCAATAATTTATTTAATGCATCTACAACAACTGGATCGACATTGAAATCTTCCGTTGGCATAGCAAACATCATATACAAGAAATTCTTACAGTAGTCAAACTCATTTTTAGGGTACATGAAAGGATGACGAGTAGAATTTTTGTAAGCCCAAGCAGCTAGTGTAGGTAATTTAGCGATTAATCTATGAATCGTCAAATTTTTAGCTTCAGCACTTCTGTGTGGGTCTAGAGACTCAGGGTAGAATGTAGATAAAGAACATACCATTGAAGCTAAAACTCCCATCGGATGTGCTTTCGCCGGATAAGCCTCAAAAAATTGTTTCATATCTTCATGAACCAAGGTGTGTTTTGTGATACTATCACGGAATTGATTTAATTGTTCTTGAGTAGGAAGATTTCCATAAATCAAAAGGTAAGCAACTTCGATAAAACTAGCTTTCTCAGCTAATTCTTCGATACCATACCCTCTGTATTTTAAGATACCCTCTTCACCATCTAAAAAGGTAATGGCACTTGTAGTAGCACCTGTATTTTTATACCCAGTATCTAAAGTGATGTACCCAGTATCTTGACGTAAGTTACTAATGTCAATCGCTTTTTCGTTTTCTGTTCCAGTAATTACAGGGAATTCGAATACTTTCCCTCCTAATTCAATTTTAGCAATTTCGCTCATGTAGTCATTCTTTTAATAACAGCCCTAAATTAATAAACAAAAATGTATTAGTCCACTATTTTTAGGTATCTTTTTTATAAAAAATTTTATAAAAAATAAATAATACGATTAATTTCTTATAAGTTCTTAGAAATGAAATTATACATCATTTGATAAAGGTGATTTCGTGTGTTTCCACCATAAATTCCATGATTTTTATTCGGGTAACTGAATTGCTCAAATTGTATATTAGCATTAATTAAAGCAGTCGTAAGTTCCATTGCATTTTGAAAATGAACATTGTCATCAGCAGTACCATGAATTAGTAAATATTTTCCTTTCAGGTTTTTTACGTGCTTTATTGGTGAGTTATCATCATAACCACTTTGATTTTCCTGAGGTGTTCTCATAAATCGCTCAGTGTAAATATTGTCATAATACCTCCAGTTGGTTACAGGAGCCACAGCGATGGCTGTTTTAAAATGATTAGCCCCTTTTGTAATTGCAATTGAACTCATAAAACCACCATAGCTCCAACCTTGAATTCCAATTCGTGTAGAATCGATATAACTTCTTTTCTTTAAGTCTTTTGCAGTTGCAATAAAATCATCTAATTCTAATTTACCCATTTGAAGATAAGTAGCTTTTTTATGTTTTACACCGTTGAATTGAGTCCCTCTTGGGTCAATACTTACGACTATATATCCTTGCTCAGTTAGAAATTGATGAAACATATAGTCGTTTCCTCCCCATCCATTAACTACAGTGTTGTGCCCTGGACCTCCATAAACATGCATGAAAACAGGATGTTTTTTTGTTGAATCAAAATTCACGGGTTTCATTATCCAGGCATTATTAATAATTCCATCGTGTTTTACTTGATAAAACTCTTTTTTGGATAGTGTATAATTCTTTAAAATCGTTTTCAAATTATTATTATCCTCCATTATAGAAATGGTTTTCCCACTTCTTGTCTTTAATTCGAAAGTACTTGGTGTATTTGCATCTGAAGATTCCAAAACAAAATAATTCATTCCTTTGGCAAACTGAGCATCATTTGCACCAAATTCATTACTTAATGCTTTTTTATCTTTCCCATTTAATTTAATACTATAAATTCCTTTATTGATTGCTCCTTTTTCGGCGGCACTATAAAAAATTGTTGTAGCATCGTTGTCTATACCATATACATCAATGACATCATAATTTCCTTTAGTGACAGGAGTTTGTTTTCCATTAAAATTGAGTTTATATATATGTTTGTATCCTGAAATCTCACTTGTTCTAATTATTTCTTTGTCATTTGGTAGAATAATCAAATTGTCATCTATTTCTATATAAGTTTCTGATGTTTCGTTGTAGAAAGGAGTGATTTTCAGTTCATTTTTGTTAGCATCGATTTTATAAAACATAAGGTTATTTTGGTGTCTGTTCAAAGTCAATAAGATAAGATTGTTTGAATTTATAGCCCATTTTAATCTTGGGATGTATTCATATTCATTAAGAGTAATAGAAGTACTTTTCATGTTGATCAAATCGTGCACAAATGCGACAACTTTAGAGTTTGATTCTCCTGCTTTTGGATATTTATAGGTTTGTATACTTGGATAGTTTTTTCCAAAATAATCAATGTTAAATTGTTTTACTTGGGATTCATCAAATCTTAAAAATGCAATTTTTTTACTGTCAAATGACCAATCATATGCTTTCGTGATTGCAAATTCTTCCTCATATACCCAGTCGGTTGTCCCATTTATAATTTCATTGTTTTTACCATCGTATGTGATTTGTGTGATAGATTTAGAGATTAAATCTTTTATAAAAAGATTGTTTTTAAAAATATATGCGATTTTTTGACCATCAGGTGAAAACGAAGCGAGGGTACTTTCAGAGCGCAGACTATCTAGTGGACTTAATAATTGTGTTTTTAAATCATAAATAAAATAGTTAGCCGTGAAACTTCTTCTGTAAATCGGTTTTTTATTGGTAAGTAACAACAGTTTAGATTCATCTGCGCTAAAGCTGTAGTCATCAATTTTTATTGGTTTACCTAAATAAATAAGCTGCTCGGAGGATATAAGATTTTTTCCTTCTCCTTTATAGTTTTTATAATTATGAATCGTAATGGAGCTTCCTTTTGGGTCTTGATTGAGTTTGGTAAATTCTTCACCGTTTTTAAGTCCATTAAAACCGGAAACACCTTTTTCAGCAAATTCACCATTTTTCCAAATTTTTTCTATGGTTAATTGTTGTTGAGCGAAAATCATTTGAGCACCAAACAAAACATACAAAGTGAACCATTTATTTATCATATCACATTAAATTTACATCTTTAGATTTCGAAGTTACAAAATATGTATAATAATCAATTCTTTCGTTTCGCACTATTCTGTTTTTTAATTTTTGTTTCTTCTTTAAGTTGTCTTTCTCAATTTGTTCCAAAGAGCAACCCGAAAAACCTTTTTTTCAATGAGATAAAACCGTATTCATTTAGAGTAAGTTTTTCAAAATTAAAAGACGCTACAAGTTATTTAGTTTTGGTATCTGAGAAAAGTAGACCGCTAGCTACCCCCCAACAAAATGTAGGTTACATGAGGGGAGATTTGATCTATGATACTAAGGTTGCTTATGTAGGTAGTGATACAAGTTTTATTCCTTCTGCAATACGAACGAATCACGTTTATCATTATTTGGTATTTGCTTTGAATGGGCAGGATGGAACTGAAAAGTATCAACTTTCTAATCCTGCATACAATTTTATAAGTACTTCCGATTTGAATATCGGAAATTATTATGAGGAAGTGAATTCAAGTTCTACCAATTTTGCATACCAATTACATAATTTAATTTCAACACATAAAGTGATTTCATATTATGATTACAAAACAACTATACTTGATAAAGTTGAATTAAAAGATACTTTTAAAGGGTTACGTTATGTAGAATGTGTTTATACGGGAGATAAAAAAGTGTTTGCGGGAAGTTTTGATTGGACAAAACTTGGATTTAGTAGAGAACATACGTTTCCTCATTCTTGGATGCCTACATACCCGGCAAATAGTCCTGAGAGACTAGAGTATTCTGATTTACATAATTTATATCCCACTAATTTAGATAAAGCAAATACTGTACGGAATAACTACCCTTTTGGCGAAATTAATGGTAAAGTATTATATCAGTTTAAAGAAGGTAGGTTAGGTGAAATGAATGGTGTAATTGTTTATGAACCTGCAAATTCACAAAAAGGAAATGTTGCAAGATCTATTTTTTATATGCTAACAGCTTATAATTCAATAGAAAACCAATGGGTATTACCTTTAAAACAAAGTGAAGAAATACTAAAGAAATGGCATTTTCAAGATTTACCAGATGATTACGAAAAAACACGTCAAGAATATATTTATGATATTCAAGGCAATAGAAATCCTTTCATTGATTCTGTTGACTTTGTATGTAAAATCGATTTTTATAAAATGATTAAATCGAAAAAATGTATTGCTAGTATAAGTGAAAATGAAGTCAATGATTTATTTACTGTTCAAATCGATTATGAAAAAAATAATTTTTTTGTACTGTCAGATCAGGATATCCAATTAGAACTTATTTCATTGAATGGAACGACAATAGAAAATATCCCATTAAATACGAGATTACCATTATTTAATAGTGGAATTTATTTCCTACGAGGCAACATTAAAAATCAATATTATTTGAAAAAGATTGTTTTTTAACGAACACAACGTACTGACATTGCTATTCTTTTTGACTTGGGTTGTTTGTATATTTTTTTGCTGTGTGCATAAACAGCATAGGCTATAGCTAATTCTTTGTCGTCTGGATCTGAAGAAGAAGACCAAAAGAAAGTGAACTTTCCCTGATTAACATAAGATCCAAATTCTGTTCGATAACCTGTAGACATTACGTTTAGTTTATAAGTGTTAACCTCAGCAAGATTAGGATAATTCCACTCAATATTGGAGGTGTCTTTCATTTTTCCACCTGCGAGGGAATCCCCCCCTAAAACTTCAATCATTTTATCCCATTCAGCTTCAGTAGGAACATGCCAACCAGCTGGACAAATGTTTCGTGCATCTGCAACTGCATACCACGTATACATTCGTCCATATTTTTTAGCTAGAGTATCTACACCATTGAAAGGCCACTGAGCCGCTAGTGTGTCTATCGGTGAGTCTGTTAAGTTGACAATTGAAGTCGAGTAGGGTTTATAACAATTTATTGTATCATCATAATTTCTCCCATTGATATTTTTCATTGCTGTATAAACCAATGTGTTTAAATTTCCTTGAAACCAGTATTGTGTACCAATTTTTACTGCAGAATAAATATTTCTTTTATATCTGTCATTGACAGAAATTACATTTACTGAAGTTTGTTTTTTAGGTGGTTTGGCTATCTCTGGTTCACATGAAGTACTCATGAAAATAAGTAGACAATAAATAGATATGTTTATAAGTTTCTTTGGCATCTTAAGTAAGTATATTAACTATGACATCCATTTTGAAAAAAATAGATTATTTGTTGAATTTACTAAAATTTTACTTTTCAGAAAAGAATTATTTCCATCGAGATGTAAGTCTAAATTTAAAAATCTCCCTTTTCGTTTGATAAGAAGGTTGATTTTTTCGTTTGAAAAATAATTCAACCATTTATCCAATTCGTTTTTAATTTCAAAATTATTGATACCTAAAATTTCATCATCTAAAGATAAATTGCTTTTACTAGCGCTTGAATTTTCTAGAATAGATTTAACAACATGGTTATTTCCGTTGAAAATTGTTTTCAGTCCTAATTTTTCAATAGAAATTTTTTTACCATCATTTAGTTCAAGTTTTAGGTCTAATGTGGAAAAAGTGTCATTAAGTAAAGGTAAAAGAGGTTCAAAACCATCTATGTATTTATTCCAAAACTCAGTTAAATCTTCAAATGCGAACTTTTCAACAGCATTTTTATAATCTTCTTTAGAAACCCCTTTGTTTTGTTTGTAATAAGTTTCATATAAATATCGCATTACATCATCAAAAGAATGTTTTCCATTCGAGTTCTGAATGATTTTAACATCTAAAATGAATGTTATCAAACAACCTTCTGTGTAGATAGACACCTTTCTCCCAGGCGCACCAGGTACGTATCCGTCTAACCAGGTATCAAATGAGGAATTTGCAACTGAATAGTGATGTCGACCATCATTGTCAAGGTGTTTTTGAATTTGTGTTTCCATTTCTTTGAGGTATTCTTCTATTGTGAAAACCCCACTTTTTAAGAGCATTAAATCTCCCATGTAAGTAGTAACTCCTTCACACAAGTATCCAAGTTCTGAATAATTTTCTTTGGTGAAATCGTATGGAAACATTTCGATTGGTCTAATTGATTTCACGTTCCATGTGTGATACAATTCATGAGAACTAATTCCTAATAAGTCTGAATAAAAATCACCAAATATATCTATGGAAGGTCCTAAATGAATAACCGTTGATGTTTTGTGTTCAACTCCATGATAGGTTCTATAAGGTGAGATTTGAATCAAAAAGTGATATTCTTTTACTGGAAAATCTCCAAATTTCTCTATTTGTTTGTCTGTAAATTTTTTAAAGTCTGTAATAATTTTATCCCATTGGGGTTTTACTTCTCCTTGAAACCAAATATGAAACAGTGTATTATTACTTTCATAAGTATTGTGTTTTAACGTTGGTGAGCATATTAATGGTGAATCGGCTAATTCATCAAATGAATCTCCTGACAAAGTCTTTTCTTTTTTTTCTAAACCACATGCAACTTGATAATTTGATGGAATATCTAGTAGGAGAGTGAAAGGTTCATTTTGTTTTCCATGAATATAAGCGCAACAATTAACTGGATTAACATATAATTGATTGTCTGATAAAAACGTTGAGCCCGCATTTAATTCGTTTGCGAAGTATTTGTATTGTATAGAAATAGATTGGTTTGGGTTACATGAAATTTTCCAGCGATCTTTTGTTGTTTTTTTTAATAATACAGGAATGTTATTTTCAAATACTGTAAAGTTTTTTACATTTTTGGCAAAGTTTCCTAATTCATATCTGCCTGGTCTCCATGAAGCTAGCTGTATTTCATACTCCTTCTCAGTGGAAATAAAATCAATTTTTATAGTGATATACTGATTTGTCGGGTGATCGTATGAAATAGTGTAATTTATCATGGTTTATTTTTTGGACAAAAATACGGGTTTCGTTTTATTTTGTAACTTCGCGCAATATCTATTTTTATTAGAATAACTATGAATTACGACATAATTGTAGTTGGTAGCGGACCAGGCGGATACGTTACTGCAATCAGAGCTTCACAATTGGGGTTGAAAACTGCCATTGTTGAAAAAGAATCGTTAGGAGGAATTTGTTTAAATTGGGGTTGTATACCTACAAAAGCATTATTAAAAAGTGCTAATGTTTATGAATATCTAACTCATGCAAAAGATTATGGTATAACAGTTTCAGATGCTTCTGCAGATTTTGATGCAATAATCGCTCGAAGTAGAGGTGTTGCTAATGGAATGAGTACTGGTATTCAATTTTTGATGAAAAAGAATAAAATTGAAGTTATCAAAGGTCATGGTACTGTTTTAGCTGGTAAAAAAGTAGAAGTAACTGCAGAAGATGGTACTAAAACTGTTTATTCAGCTGAAAAAGCAATTATTTTAGCAACCGGTGCACGTTCTAGAAAATTACCAAATTTACCACAAGATGGTAAAAAAATAATTGGATACAGAGAAGCAATGACATTGCCACAACAACCGAAAAAATTAGTAGTAGTTGGTTCTGGAGCAATTGGCGTTGAGTTTGCTTATTTTTACAATGCTTTGGGTACAGATGTTACGATTATCGAATTTCAATCGAATATCGTTCCCGTTGAAGATGAAGAAGTTTCTAAACAATTAGAAAAATCGTTCAAAAAGGCAGGTATTAAAGTGATGACCAAATCTGCAGTTGAGTCAGTAGATACATCGGGTGCTGGTTGTAAAGTTTCTGTGAAAACAGAAAAAGGTATTGAAGTACTTGAATGTGATGTTGTATTATCTGCAGCCGGAGTTGAAACGAATATCGAAAATATCGGGTTAGAAAATGTAGGAATAGCAACAGATAAAGGAAGAGTTTTGGTAAATGAATACTACCAAACAAACATCCCTGGTTATTATGCAATCGGTGATATCGTACCTGGACCTGCATTAGCACACGTTGCTTCTGCAGAAGGTATTATATGTGTTGAAAAAATCGCAGGTCATCATCCAGAGCCATTAGACTATGGAAATATTCCAGGATGTACTTACTGTTCGCCTGAAGTTGCATCTGTTGGTTTAACAGAAAAAGCAGCCAAAGAAAAAGGATTAGATATTAAAGTGGGTAAATTTCCATTCTCTGCTTCAGGAAAAGCGAGTGCTGCTGGTGCTAAAGATGGTTTTGTGAAATTGATTTTCGATGCAAAATATGGAGAATTACTAGGTGCTCACATGATTGGTGCGAATGTAACTGAAATGATTGCTGAAATTGTAGCTGTTCGTAAATTAGAAGTTACTGGTGAAGCATTAATTAAAACGGTTCACCCTCATCCAACAATGTCAGAAGCAGTTATGGAAGCTGCAGCTGCTGCATATGGAGAAGTGATTCACTTATAATAAACGTTAATATTATAAACAAATAAAGCCGGTCAAGACCGGCTTTATTTGTTTACATACTTTTGTTATTGAATCAAATTCACATGACCTGTTTTCATGTGTTTCTCTTTGTATATATTGTCTTTGTATTCGATTTTCCAAATGTAAGTTCCCGGAATACAAATTTTGTTTCCAAAAGCTCCGTTCCAGCCAACATTTTTATTATGAGATTCAAATAATAATTCTCCCCAGCGGTTATAGATATAAAGCGAATAATTTTCCTCAGCTACTGAACCACTGAGTATTGGTTTAAATTCATTATTTAGTTCATCACCATTAGGTGTAAATGTATTTGGAACATAACAATATACTTCGTCAAAAACTTCGATTTGTATAGTTGTATCATGAACACAAGTTGAAATTTGATTGTATGCTTTTAAGTTAATGAAATAAATGTTTGGAGTACTACTATATTTATGAGCAGGATTGGTAAGTCCAGATTCAGCTTCATCACCAAAATCCCATCGGTAATTAGTTGCATTCATCGATAAATTCGTAGTTTGAATAGCGTTGTTGAATATAGTAGGTTTATTTGGATTAACCGAGAAATTAGCTTTTGGTTTATCAAGTACAAATATAAAGTCTTTTTCTACCAATGTGTCTGTGCAACCGTTTTGGTCTGTTCCTATGAATGTAATATCATAATAACCTGAATTATAATATCTATGTTTTGTTTCATTGAGATCATAAGATGATTCATTATCACCGAAATCCCAAATACATTTAGTGATATTTGAAAATGGGCTTATGTCTTGTAGTTTGATTTCTTCACCTTCGCAAATAGTATCTTTTTTACTGATAACTAAACTTGGTTTTTTAAAGATATCAACTAGCACAATTTTTGAATTTGGGCATATCCCCGATGAGGTATAAGTAAATTCATTTTGTCCCACAATTAGTTGTGATGGTTGAATTGCACCGTTTGGTTTTATTCCAATTCCAGACCAAATTCCATTTGTTGGTGTTGCTTTTAAATAGGTTAAAGGGTCGTTAGAGCAAAGTTTATTGATATTCGAAGTGATTGTAATATTGTCTTTTGGATTTATTGTAATCACTATTTGTTTAGAATCAGAGCAATTTGAACTATTCGTAGTTTTAGCGTATACTGTTGTTGTTCCAATAATGTTATATGCTGCAGGATTTGAAATTAGTGTTGTAAAAAGTGGGTCACTGTAGAAATAGATCATTGAACCAACATCTGTTGAACCTGCAGTAATCGAAGGGTTTAGTAGATTTATCGTATTTGGTTCACATACAGGCTGTGGTTCAGTAATTTTCAAGTTTGGGTTAGCATTTACGTTAACAGTCATGTTTTGATTTATTGCGCATTGACCTGAATTTGGAGTAAATGTGTAGGTAGTAGTAGAAGTATTATTAATAGCAGGAGACCATGTACCAGTAATTCCATTGGTCGAAGTTGTAGGTAATAAAAACGATTCTCCTCTACATATTTGTCCAATTTGAGAAAAAGTTGGTGTAATAGGTTCAATTATGGTTACTGTCATATTTGCTGTATTAGCACATTGACCTGTATTCGGAGTAAACGTATAGGTTGTAGTTGAAGTATTGTTAATCGCAGGAGACCAAGTACCTGTAAAGTTGTTATTTGAAGTTGTAGGTAAAGAAAATGAACCACCACTACAAATTTGAGCTACCTGTGTAAAAGTTGGTGTAGTAGGAGGTCCTACATTAACAGTCATGGTAGCAATCGTTGCACATTGACCAGTGTTAGGAGTAAACGTATAGGTTGTA
>JACCDO011332080.1_pt1 | contig 76363 bp, 65 predicted proteins | sample 7446101 | NCBI WGS metagenome assembly JACCDO01 (sample SAMN15323440, study PRJNA562643) | freshwater metagenome | isolation source: river surface water | place: USA:Blue River Watershed | collected 2017-08-16
AAAATTTAAAAAAAAGAACTTTAAATTTTCTGTGTCATAAAGATAATATGATTGAAAGACTCAAGACCAATAAATTATGTTTATCAGTTTGGTTAATTAAAAGTCAAAAAAAAAATAAATGGACTACGTCTCTTAAAATAGGTACAGCTTATTTGTCAGATACATTTCCTGGAGAAAAAGGAACAATCAATGATTTTGTTAAAGAAATATTGAATATGTCTTCAAACCAAGAATCAGCAATATTTTTAAACAAAATAGAAGAAGGTATTAAAAATAATTATTTTTATGCTATTGAATCAAATGAATCCATAATAAAAAATATAAAAAATCAAAAAAATCAAAAAAATAAAAAAAATCAAAAAAAAGAGATTAAAAAGAAAACTAAGAAGAAATATCAAAATCAAAGACAAAATCAAATTCAAAGTCAAAATGAATCATTTACAAAGATCGAATAATAAGTTTCATTTTTGATTAAATTTTGTAATTAAATCAGTAATTTTATTTATTTTTTTATTTATTAATTTTTCTTTTTCTTTTTCTATCGGAATAGTTTTGAATGGATCTTGTAATAGTTCTTCTTTAATTTCTTTTTCTTTGATTACTTCTTCTACTTCTTCTACTTCTTCTACTTCTTTTGTGTTTTCATTTTCAATTTGTTTTTGTATTTCTTTTTCTAGATATAATTCTAAATCTACTAGACTACTTAATGCCTGTTCAGTATCAAACTGTTCTTTTTGTTTCTTTTGTTCTCTTATAAGTCTTAATTTTTCTAATTTTTCTTTTCTTTCTTCATCATTCATTTTATTATAAATCCATAAAAAATATTTATATTGAATACTTGCTGTAAACTAATATTATAAACTTATTTTTGTTTGTATTTTTTATATAAAGAAAATATATAAAAATATATAAAAATATATAAAAATATATAAAAATATATAAAAATATATAATGGATAATTATAATTGGAATCATTTATTATTTACTGCTGATATTTTGGTCCAAAAAGGTTGTTTAGATGAATCACAATTAGCATTGATAATAGATTTAGTTGATTTGAGAAAAATAGTAAAATATAATAAATTAAGTACTGAATTTATAAATAAATATATAATTCCGCGGATTGATTATGATGACTATGATGGTATTGATTTATATGATATTGAAAAATACCAAAAAAATTTAGATAATAGTCTATAGCTTTTTATTAGGAACAGTATCTTTAAAAAAAAATTGAATTTAAAAATAATTTGTATATGTTATTTCTTGTTATTAACAGCAATCATTAATCAATCATTAAATATGGCTCCTATTCGCACTATTGACACTACTACTGAAGACATCGCTCTCTTTGAAGCACGTAAAAAATGCAAATCAATTAAAGATAGTATGGAAATTTATGAAAATCGTCAACTACATGAAACTATTCCCGAAAATCGTCCATTCCTTGTTCGTCTAAACGGAAATTCTTTTACACGGATGAACATCTATGTCAACTCTGACCGCACCAAGCAAGAAATTAATAAATCATACAGCCTAGCTATTATTAATACTGCTCGTTGTCTTCTTAATGACATTATGTTCAAACCTCGTCTTGCTTATGTAGTTGATGATGAAATCGTTCTACTTTTCCATAAAGCTGACATTTTTAACCGAAGCACACAAAAATATTTGACCCTTCTAAGCAGCAAAGCAACAAGTTATTTCCGTAACTGTTTTGCCAATTATATGCCGACACAAAAGATTCAAAAATATGAACCTGAAATTATTTCAAACATGAAAGCTTGTGTTCCAGTATTCGAAGGTCGTATTGTATACTTTCCAGAAGATAAAAGTTACGAAATTGTTAACTATATTATCTGGCGTTCGACACAACGTAATGCTCTTCAGGAATACACCCGAACGATTATTGGTAAATCAAAAATCATGAAAAAAGATAACAGTAAATTGACAGAGTTTGTAGAAGATTATGTGAATGACAACGTAGATAAAATTCTTCCTGACTACACAAAGTTTGGTGTTTTTATGAAACGGACTCTTTACAGTGCTTGTTATGTGACATCAGAATCTATCAACGAAGATAAAATTGAAGATAACAATGTAACTTATCCAATTGATTGTATTTGGTCTATGAAATTTAAATACTCTGACGAAATTCTTGAAGGAATGCTAGCTAAATATTATGAACAAGACAAATGGAATAATATCTCTAAAAATTCATCAACAACCATCTGGAAAAATTACTGTATTGATACATTTGATTCTGACACACACTCATCTGGTGAAACAACTTACAGCGAAGATGAAGACTTTGAAAATCATCTTGTAACAAATGGTAATATTAGTAAATATAATAGTAATTCTAACAAAGAAAAAATTAGTAATATTTATACTTATATCCCTGGAATGACTCTTGCGATGCTTTTCATTCATTGTTTTCAAATTCTTGGTAAAACTCCTCTTGTACGACAAATTTATGATCTCACAATGTTGGGTTTTCTACATAGTACTGTTGTTAATCAAATCTCTAGTAAAAGTGGTTATTTCACAACTGCTATTCAATGTTTTTGGATATTTATGTTCATTTGTGTTAATATTCCATCACTATTTAAATCTATGGTATCTTCTGATAATGTTACGCTAGTACATCTACTTGCTGTAGTTTATGGATTTTATATTACAATTTTTATGGGGATTTACATGTTTGAATATGCTAACAATAAGAAAGCAATTGAAAATAAATGTTTTATCATTTACAAGAAACATCGGATTGAAACTGATTATGAATCAAGTGATGAAGAACAAACTGTTTCGACTTCACTTTCTTCTTCGCAGGATAATGAACGTCTTGACAGTTCAGTCAGTTCAAAAACTGAAACAAGTGTACCCTCATCTAAGAAAGATGATTAAACACTAACAACAAAATAAATAAAAACAAAATAAAAATATAATAAATTTATAATTTTAAATTTGATTATTGATAAATTCATTTTTTTTTATTTTGTTTTTAATTTTTCTTATTTATGATTAAATACATCAAAATTATTAATTATGCCAAATATTTTCAGTGAATTTATTCATACACACTCACCTAGTGGACCAGGTCCATCTAGAACTAAAGGAGTTACAAAAGCATTTACAGAATTATTCAAAACTGGTTCATCTAAAGGTACACCAGTATTACTACCTCAAGTAACAACAGCAAGGAGTCTTAACAGTGGTGGACAAGTAGTAAAAACAGTAAGAGGATTTGGTGGTATTGGTGGTTCTAAGAAAATGAAAAGAAAAATAAAAAAAAGTTTACATAAAAGTAAAACTTATAAAACATATAAAAAAAATAAAAATATTTCTAAAAGAAAGTAAAAAATAATAAAAATAAATTGTTGTTTAATAAGGTAGTAATTAAATAACATCTAATGTGAAATTGTATATCTACCAAAAATAACTTAAAAAAAATACATTATTTTTATTAAATGTATTTAGTCATATCAACAATTCCTCATTTTTTTAGTATTTTACCACTTATTAAATACTATAATAAATATACTTATGGATACATAAATATAATTATTTCATCTACAATATTATCTATATTATATCACACATATAATGAGTCAAATAAAATAATTAATTTTTTTGATTATTGTTTTGCTGGAGTATGGTTTTTATATGATTTACATATGGGATATAAATATACAAATAAAAAAATATTGTATAAAATTATATTAAGTAATTCTATTAGTTTTTTTTTAAATAATCAAATTACATATAATACATATTATCAGTTAAATCATAGTTTATGGCACTTGATAAATGCTTATAAATGTTTTTATGTATCAAATCTTATAAATAAATATTTTATTTATTCTGATGATTGATTATTTTTTGTTTAACTATTTTATTATACCATTTGACAATTACTTAAAAAAGTAATGTTTGGTATAATATTTTCAAAATTTTTTAACCTAAAGATATTTCTATTATTTAGAATAAAAATATATATAATAAATTTATTATGTCAAAAAATAAACAGATAAAAGATATTGATTTATTAACACAGTCTAGTAAAATAGATAATGTTATGAAAATAGTAGACCCTTATACAATATTTGTAATTAATAATTCAATTGATAAAATAAGTTATAAACAATTAGCAGATGAATACCCATCTTTAAAAGATATTATATTACATGAAAAAAAAATATCCCCAAACAATAATATTGTTTATAGTAATTCTAGATGTCAAGTTACCATAAATAAAAGGATTGGTATAGATAAACATCAAGATATTTTTTCATCTCTGTGGAAACAGTTCCTAGAATACCATCTTTCTAATATATTTATTTCCAATCTTATAAAAACATTAGAAATAAATCAAAATGAAATCAAAGATAAAAAGTTAGACATAGAAATAACGGTTGGTTATAATCTACCTGTTTGTTATGATTATATTCCTTTCGTTGAAGATATATCAGATGATATTTTATGTTATGGATGGTTTTTAATGAGAAATGATAGTGATACTTCAAAAGGAGGTAACCTAGAATTAAATTATAGCAGTTATGATAATTCAAACCAAATGATTACAAAAAAAATTACAACTATTCCATATCAAAAGAATTGCTTTATTGTTATTAATAATACAATTAAACAAAAATATGATTCAATTAGTTTTTCTTTTACAAAAAGACAAATAAGTATCAATACTCATAAGTATTTAACATTCAAATTAAAAAAAATAAAAGAAAATAATCAATAAATTTAGTATTTAGTAAGGGAAAACACTGCTTAAGCTTTGTGTGTAAGGATTGTCATGGAATGCTTTTAAGTTATCAGGATTAATACGTTCCCGATTAACATCTTCTGATAATTTTTCTTTAACAGTTGTAAGTCCACATTGGTTTTGTTGTGGTGGAATAGAATATAACTTATCTTCATATGGTTCACGAACATTAATCACATCTGCTTCAATCTTTTTGTTTTGATGATTAATCATATCTTTACCAATAGCCATTTTAACATTTGAATCTGTTGGTCTTCTACCCATAGCAACCTTATCTTTATTTGTGTTAATAACAGCATTATACCCACTAGCATATGATTTAGGTGCTGATGTTGTGGCATGACTGGCATGACCTTGATAGTAATAATCTGAGATGAATTGTTTTTGAGTATTTTTGGCCTCATATTTATTGACAAGGTAACCACGACCCTTGCCTACACCAGTTTGAGCATCAGCGTGACCTTGGTAGTAGTGGTCTGATAAGAATTGTTTTTGGGTATTTCTAGGTAACATATTAGCTAAAACATAACCTTCGTTACGTCTTTCAACGCCCGCAATATTACCTAAATGATCATTATCAATTGTAGTTTCTTTGATTGTTGTTCTCATGATATCATCAGGGTCATAAACAGTTAAAGATTTAGGACCAGTTGTGGTTAAATTGATATGTGGAGCCATATTTTCAATATTAGTTTCTTTAATTGTTGTTCTTAAAACATCATTCGGGTCATAAACAGTCATTTTAGAACCAAAAATCGGTCCATGGAAACCAATATGGTCATTATCAATCATAGTTTCTTTAATAGTTGTTCTAGCTATGTCATTTGGATCATATACTGTTTGTTTGTTTGGCATGGCAGGCCCAACAATACCAACATAATTATTATCAATAGTTGTTTCTTTAATTGTTGTTCTAGCTATATCATTTGGGTCATATACTGTCATTTTTTTGGGCATTTGTGCTGACATATTACCATCTGGTCTATGATTACCAACAACGTTTTCTTTCTTTGTTTCTTTTAACATATCTAAAATTGGCATGATTATAGATTGTACAACGCTCTTAACATTGCTATAATGTTGTCTAGTTTGTGTCATATCACGTTCTTGAGGCTTTACTTCAATGGCTTTTTTACCATAATCACCTACTTTAGAATCGTCTGAAACATTATTAATCGACCATTGTCTTTTACCATCAGCATTACGCCAACCAGAACACTTGTAATTATGTTTAGTTGAAAGTTTAATAGCTGGTGTTTGATATGGTTTTGTGTATGTTGTAGGTCCCGCATTACCTAAGTATGAGCGTGTATTTGTTCTATGGGTGGGTTTAGCATATAATTCAGAACGAGCTTTTGGTTTTGTAAAAGCACCAACCGTTTTGAAATATCTATCTGAATCATTTTTATAGAAAGTTTCTACACGATTCTTTTTAGGTGGAACAACAATACCTCTTTGTTTTTCACGAACACCCATAACAATACGTCCTTTGTATGATAATTTAGGATTATCTAATGTTCTAAGTTCATTTGTATCTTTTGGTATAACAAAGTCACGAGTATTAGGTTGATTTAAACCACCCGAAGGTTTCCAACCATAACCTTGATTAAGACCAGGACCTACACGGACTTGAGCAGTTGGTAATTCATTTTGTCTCATTTGTGAAGGAACATATCTATTTCTAACATCTTCTGAAGCAAAATTTGCTGTACCAAATACATTACCTACATCTCTTTCCATATCAAACATTCCTTTTAATTCCATCTTTTCCTGATAAACTGTGCTATTACCAGTATGATTTTCAAGGATTTTTTCATTTGCGCCAACGTTTGTATTTTGACGAACACTTCCACCAAAGAAAGGTTGCATATTATTATGGGTGAATTCTTCAATTCTCATAATTTGACCAGTTAAAGGCGACTTAAATGAATTATCATCTGGTTCAAAATCTAAATGACTATTTCTATTATTTAATACTCTTTGATTAAATCCTTCTTGTGCTATGACACCTGTATTAATTGTATCTTTCGCACTTCTAAAACTGTTCTCAATAATTTTTCTTTCTTTTGCTTGCATTTGATTAAATTGATTTGTATGATATGGGTCAACTTGTTGATAATTTGAACCAATACTATTTACATTCATCATTCCATCTAATTCTGATAAAGAAGTCATTTTAATATGAATTATTATATTTAACTTTATTTAACAAATAAGAAAATATAAAAAAAAAATATACTATACCTAAATTACTTTTTTATTAAAAAAAACTATAAAATAAAACTATAAAATAAAAAATATATTACTTACGATATGTATTATTAGACTGTTTATTTTTGTTTTTATAATTTTTATTCCACTCTTTGTCTTTATCTCTATCTCTATCTCTTTCATTGGATCTTTCATTATTATGGTGATTATTATGATTATTGTCATTATTTTTAATTATATTTTTGTTAGAATTGTTATTTTTTCTTTCGATAAAATCATTTTTATTGTTATTGGTATTATTATTGTTATTGTTGATGTTGTTGTTGTTGTTATTATTGGTATTATTATAATTTTTGTTTCTAGGTCTATCATTATTTCTTAAACGGTCTGGTTTTTTATTAAATTTAGTATATAAATCAAATAAATCAGCCAATGAATATCTATTTTTATTAATAATAATTTTATCGTTACTCATCTCTTCAATTAATTTGAAAAGATTTGTTATATTCTGTATTTTATCAGTCTGATGGCCTGGATTTTTTAATAAATTTTCAATAGTTATTTCAGTTAATGGAGAAAGATAAAGTATGTTCTCTTCAATTGATTGATGATATAATTTATAAGATGTATCAAACATATTATTGCTATAAACTTTCAAAGAATTTAATATGTCTTTAATATTATTTACAAGGATTGATAAATAAGAAAATAATTCATTTGCTCCAAATTGATGTGAATTATATAATTCACCAATAAATTGGGAAAACCCTTTTTGAAAGTTTTTATTTTTTCTTGATATACAAAATTCATCATAAGATAAATCAGCAGCTGTTTTTTCTTCTTCTTTTTTTTCAACTTCATCTGATATTTTACCTTTATCATCTGCTGTTTCATTGTTATCTTGATTTTCATCTTCATCTTTTTCTTCATCTTCTTCTTTATCTTCTTCTTTATCTTCTTCTTTATCTTCTTCATCATCATTATCTTCAGTCATTTCTATAACTGGTTTTAGTTTAGTAATAGTTTGATAATAATGTTCTTTTAATTTATTAATAAATTTACGTACATTTACCTTATCTGTAAAACCTAAAATCATTTTAACATAAAAAACACAATAAGTTGGTTCTGTTCTAGCTTTTACAAGAATATCATTCAAAAAAGAAGTTAAATAATATTCTTTGTTTTCTTCAAATGAATCCAATAATTTGTTAATTTCTTCCAAGACTGATTGATAATTATTTTCTGAAATTTTATTTAAATAACCTTTCATTTCATGATAAATTTTTTCGTTATCATCTTTTAATTCTTTTTTAATAAATTGTACACCTTTTTTTTTACGCCAATCTTCATCTGGGTGAATTTTCTTTCTTTTATGTTGCATACCCGATTGATTCATTTTTTCAAATAATTCTATTGTTTCTTCTGAAAAATAATTAATATCACCTAATTGGTCTCTAATTTTATTTTTAATTTCATAAAAATCTTCAATCGAATAAATTATAGGGTTTTTAGGGTTAATGTTCGACATTGTCGAGGGTGGATATAAAATAGTAGTAGCCATCTAAACTTTAATTATTAAGAATATCCTTATAATTATTCTTTCAAAATAATATTTATATTTTATCACACCAAATAAAAAAAAGTAAATTTAATGTATAAAATTATTGATAAAATATTATTGTAAAATTTATCATAAAATATTATTTATTCCATTTTTTTAGTATTTTTTTTAATATTATTCTTCATATTAATAAGTTTATAAAACCAATAATAATTCAATAATGTAATTGGTGCTAGAAGAGATAAATCAACAAACATTTTTTCTAAATAGTAGGAAAATATAATCAAAGATAAGTTAATTACTCGTGTAATAAAATACGTAACAATTACGAATTTACTACCTAGAATAAAATCTTTATTAACATGATAGTTTTGATCAGTATTTTTAATATACCAGCAAAAATTTAATGGAATAACAGCGTATTCAGCGATTAATCCCATTGCTAGATGAAAAGCTCGTCTTTCGTTATTACCACATAATGAAACAATAAAACCAGTCATTAATGCCAGATGATGAATAATACTAGGTATATTTTTCTTGAAATTTTTAAATGATTCGCTGCTTAAAATGAAATATGTAATATCTCCTGAAAAATAAGCCAAACTAAAATAATATCCCGATGAGAGACCATCCATTGAAATTAATCCTAGAACGTAAGCTAATCCATAAGTTCCAGCAATAATACCATGAATCGTACTCATAAAATATGCGACTAATTCATGAGAATACATATAACCTTTAATAAAACTTGAGGGTGTTATATATACTGAAAAGTTATAATCAGTATATGATGCCATAAAAATAACTACATAAATTAAATAGGTACTAATAAATAATTTAGTATTATTTATTTTAAATGAAATGTCTGAATAATCTTCGTAATCTAAATAATCCATTTGAATATTTAATAAATTTAATAGTGATTATAATATCATTCTTCGTTGGTAATAATAAATTAGAATCAATTTTTTTTATGAAAAAATAAAAAAAAGTAAAAAAGAAAAAAAGTAAAAAATAGTAAAAAGAAAAAAAGGCGTGCAGTTAGAAATGACTGCACCCTTTCCTTTTTCTTACTCGAACAATTTACGAGCTGCGCTGAACATTGGAGCTTGAGGAGGAGGACCCATCTGGTTAGAGCTAATGCTCTCAGCAGGCCTTACCTTACGCGGAGCGTTCGGGACAACAGGACGAGAAGGAGGAGGAGGAGTTGTAGGGATATTCATTTTGAGTGTAATATTATAATTTTATAATAAAAAAAATCAATTTTTAGTTACATATTAAATTAAAATCATACGTTTTTTAGCAACTAATTTAAATATTCTATAGTTCCAGCAGGTTTTATTTCAGATATAAACCCAAGATAATCATATGATTCAGAATTTCCTTCCCTAAGAACAATTTTATGACCTTTGGAACAATTTGAAGGATTTTCAAAATAAATATAGTAATGTTCATAATCATTTTTATTATAAAAATCTTTGGTATGACAATTACATTCAAAGCGATATTTTTGTAATAGTTTTTTTTGATGATAACTATTACATATAGAAACTACTTCCTTGAAATTAGCAAGACCATTAAATAATATAATGTCATTATGATTTTGAATACTAGTTAGGTATTTTTTATATTTAGGAACCCATTCAGAAACTAATATAGGGTTAGTGTTTTCGACAATTTTATCCCAATTTAACAAAGCTTTTTTAATAAAATATTTAGGATTTTCATAATAATCCATTTTTTCTATTTCTTCATTCATTTCTTCATTCATTTCTTCATTCATTTCATTAGAATTATCTAGATAAATATAATCTTTATCAAAGTCAGAATTTTTATCGTTTTTATCATTTTTATTAGAGAATTGATTAAAATATGATGAATCAGAGTAAATCCCTTCGGACATTCTTAATTAAATTGATAATGTATCAATATAGTAATATAGTAATATAGTAATAAAAATAATATTATATAGAATCAATTTTTATGAAACTAAAAAAGAAGTAAATAAAAAATAAAAACTAAAAACTCAATGGGTGACAATTTATTTACTTTCATTTTCAATAAATTTAAAAATTCTACTAACCTTATTATTGTATTGATAATATTTACCAACATTTAAAGGGATTATTTTATTATTATCAAATTTTGTTTTATGATTTGATATGTTCAAAATATTATATGTATCTAAAAAAAGGCTATAGTTAGTTATCACAGAAAAATTATCACTAATATTAAAATTAATATTTATTTTTTCATAAATTATAGATTTAGATTTATTCAAATCAGTTGTTATCGAATTACGAATTTCTATATTTTCTTGATAATTTTCTGATGAATAAACTGAACGTTCAATATTGGCAAAATTATTAACATTATTTGTTCCAAAATAAACAACTTCTCGAGATTCATTATAGTAAGAACTAATATCACAAAAAATAAATTTAGTTTTTGGAATAATAACACCTGTAAAACTGTTTTTTGGAATATAATTAAGTAAAGAAAAAATATTAATCATTATTTATGGGTAATATAATATTAGTATATACTAATTAAATAAATATTTATTAATATTATATTAATTTTTTGTTTTTTCTAAATAATTTTTGCGAGATACGGCTAAAAATTTGTCTTGTGCTCCTACTAAAACTTGATCAGTTGTGTTTTCACTAATTCGAAGTGAAAAGATACCATGTGATTCATCTTTATCAATCATATCCATAGCAGTTAATTTGACAACACTATCACATAAAGGAATACAATTCAAAATTTGTCCAAAAGGTTTACGATTAGAGTCACCATCTAATCCTGACATAATTACAGTCTTATTATTCTCTTCGCATTTTAAAACAAAATCATATAAGTCTGGAAAGAATTGTGCTTCATCGATACCAAAAACATCGGCTTCTTTAAATTTATCAGATGTAATATCAATATCAAATAATTTAGATAATTTAATAGCATCTTTACGATGTTGGGCATGGGTTTGAACAAAATCTCCCGTTCTAGTATCAAAAGTATGATTTATATAACAAACTTTTTTACCAATTACTTCTTTACGACTACACCGACGCATTAATTCGGTTGATTTTCCTGAGAACATAGGACCCAGAATGATTTCAATACAACAAGATGTCATTTGTTTTTTAACTTTAATAATTATTTTTATTTTTTTAAATCAATTTTTATTTTTTATTTTTTTAATTCATATCATAAATTTAATTATATTTTCCTTCAAAAATGAAATAAAAATGAAATAAAAATGAAATAAAAATGAGATAAAAATAAAATTGAATTTTAAAAAAATGATATAAAAAATATATACTTAATAATTTAAGATAATACTTATTATAGTAAATAATTAAATGGCTCCTAAAAAAATTGATATTAAATCTAAATCATCTCCTTCACAATTAAATAAGGAAAATGAAGACAAGCTTAAAATGAAAGAAAGTATTAAAGAAGATAGTATTGATGATAAAAAAAAAGCTGATGAACAAGTTGATAATTCAGATGATGAAGAAGAAAAAGTAAATGATAATTTCAAAAATAAAAATTTTGCGGATGATGCTTATGATTTTTATAAGACATATGACCCATCGAAAAATCAATATGACCCTGTTCTAACACCTTATGAACGTACATCAATCATTGGTGTTCGTGCCACACAATTAGAAGATGGTGCCATACCATTAGTTGATATTCCTGAAGGAATGGAAAGTGTTATTGAAATTGCGGAATTAGAACTTAAAATGAAGAAAATCCCTCTGATTATTTGTCGTGAAGGTCGTGAATATTGGCGTGTATCAGATTTAGTTAATCATCAAGTTGATTAAAATAAAAATATTAAATAAAAATATTAAATAAAAATATTAAATTAGGTTATTTTAATTGACAAAAAATTGATTTTTTTTTATAGTTTTTTTTTACTATTAGCTTTTTATATTAATATAAAAGCAATTTTGGTATATTTGAAATATATCTATTATCACATCATTAAATATTAAATGACTTCTTATAATTATAATATTAAACTCGAGACGTGCCCTTATCTTTATGATTCTAATGGGATGCGTCTTCTTGATGATGAATTATCGAATGGTATTAGTGTATCACCTGTAATAAAAATTAATCAAAAGTTTGTCGAAGGTACCTCATTGAGTCTTTCATGTGATGGTCGTAAACGTACCAAGGGTTATCATGAGATTTATTTTACTTCTTATATCTGGAAATACTTTTTCAAAGGAATTGATGGTTATGATTATCTGATGACTGACATTGATGATTATACTTTCCATCGTTGGGGAGAAACCCCATGTCTTGTTCTAAAAGGCTTTATTGGTGTTGATACTATGGGTAAAAAATATATTGACCTGAAGGAATGTTATATTATGGATATTTCATTTTATAACTCTAAGAATTATTATGACAATAAGATTCATGACATTTCTAGCTTACAAATTCGTTCTAATAAAAATGAAGAATATGGGGTTTATTATGACTATACAAAATTCTTCAATCTACAAATCCAAAGTAAGCTCTAGATAAGTGGTTTTATTCGATAATGTCTTTTTCTAGATGTGATATCAATTTAAAAGTATAATGTTCGACCTCTTTTTGATGTTGATGTTTGTCTAAAATTTTTAAATAACTTTTATATTTTTTATATGTTTCTGATTCATCATAAGATCCACTTTCATTTTCATCTTCATCTTTATCGTGTATATGTGAATGAGAATGAGAATGTTCATTTTCAGTCACATGACATGTAGTTCCTTTTCTATTTTTAGCATTCATAATTTCACTTAAATATTTATTTAAATCTTTTATATCATTATGTTTATTTATCATCCAATCACCTAGTATTTTTAAACGTTGATATTGAGGATCAATTATTTGACCCCATGATTCTAATTCATAATTTTTAATAGTTTTATTTAATATTGGTATATATACATGACCAGATTTTTTAATTTCTCTTAAATATTTTATGTATCTATGGTACAATATTTTTTCATCACATCCTACACCCCAAATCTGATTAGCATACCCTCCCATTTTAAATAACATATCTAAATTCCATAAACAAATATCGTTAAGAAATCTCTTTTGATAATAATCATTCCATTTAAAACCAATATTAACAGGACCTTTATTAGCTTCTTCAAAAGAAAAATAATAAGGGATCATTTCTTCACTAATAATCAAATTAATATTATTTACTACAACATGAGTACATCCATTTGATTTGGCAATTAATAAACCTAAATTGATTAATTGACCTTTGTTGAATTTTTGATTACTTTTTTTTTGTTCACAAATAATAATTTTAAATTTAAGTTGAGGAAATTTTCTAAAATGGTTTATGAGATTATTAACCATATCTTTCATTGTATTTTTATATGTTTCATCTAATTTGTAATATGGTATAATAATACCTAGTTTATTATTTTTAAAATCAATTGAATCCAAATCATTTAAAGGTAAAGATATTGGATTTAATATTTTTAAACTTCCTTCATATTCTTGATATTTATTTTCTAATGAAGTTAAATCTAAACGATGATGGGCTATCGAATTTAATAAATAATTCCAATATTCTAATACATTTTTACGATTGAAAAATTTTCTATAAGCTATATAACCGTTTTTAGCTATTTTTTTACATGTTTCATCATGTGTTGTAGCCCATTTAACAATTGCTAAAAGATTAGATAAATCGTTTTTAACAGGGATATAATGTTGATATGGTTTTAATAGATGATCATACCATGTATTATAGTCATTTTCAACTTTAAGAACCAATCCACCTAAAGAAAGAAAATAAGGTAAATCTGGGTCATTACCATAACTAGGTACAGATATTAAATATTTAAATCTACCATGTAATCCTTGTTGATTTCCAACAGGATTAAATTTAAATTTAGATGGATCGTGGAAGTTAAAATTATTGGTTTCCATATTAATTTTGTCCCTTTTTGAAAATCTTGTTAATTTAAAATCTAAAAGAGTAGGGTTTTTTTCACCTAAATCAACTAATTTTAATCTAATATTATCTTCTAAAGTTAGACCACATCCAGAAGAATCACCAAGGAAGTATGCTTTATTTTCCTTTTTATCCCATTCTAGATTATGATTGTGTCTATCACAACCAGTTGTTTCAGATTCTTCGAAATTTTGTTTATATGGTTTACATAATTCTTCTACAAATTTATTATCACATGTATTTCTGAAATAGTCTTGAGTAATTAATCTCCAGTCTTCAGCAGAGGGATAAGGTAAATCACCAAAAGTATCGTTTGTTGAAACACTTAAAATAGGATGATAAGAACTGTAATTATGTGTTTTTAATAATTCTCCTTCTCCATATATATGTTCAAAAGGTTCTGTGAAATCATTTTTTAAAACAGGAAATGATTTAATATTCAGAAAAAAATCTACATCATCGATTTGATGTTCATTACATGTTTCTTCTAACATTTGATACAGTTCGGACCAATTTGAATCATTAATTGACATCATTTTTTCAGTTTGTAAAAGGCAATTACTAGCTGACCATAAACTCATATTTTCCATATATTTTATTTTCCCACCTAATATTTTTTGTTTATCTTGATAGTATTCACTTAAATTTTTATATTTACTTGGTAACTTAATTAATTCAAACCATTCATTCACAAAATTATTATTAATAAAAGGGATGAATGATTTGATTTTATTATTTTTGATTTGTACATAAATTCCAGTGCCAATTTTTTGAAATAAATAGTTAAATGTATTAATAACAGTGGTAGTGTTAATTAATTCATAAACAGATGATTGTAATTTTAAATTGATTGATTCTTTAATTGGTAAAATAAGATCAACTTTATGGTGATGATGATGATGGTGATTATCATGTCCATGACTATGTTTATGACTATGTTTATGATGACCATGGGTATGATGAACATGTTTATGATGTCCATGGTTATGATGTCTATGATGAAAATCATGATGGTGACATTTACCATCTGAAGAACTTTTTGAACTTTTAATTTCGCCTTTGGGAGTTTCTTTAGAACATTGTCCTGATAAAATATGGTTTTGTTCTAACCATTCATTTATATTTAAACCTGTATTTTCTGATAATAAATTATTGAATATCTCTTTATTTGCTTCATTATAATTAATAATAAATGGAAAAATTGCTGTATAATTTTGATTTTGAGGATGATGATATTCAAATATTTTTTTAATACATTCTGATTTTTCAGGAAAATTTAAATTTTTAAAATATTTTTTTTTATAACTAATGCTAGAACTATATTTTTTGAAAGATTTAGTTTTCTTTAAAGTTCTACGACTAATATTATGACTATGACTATGGCTACGACTATGAATATATTTTTTTATTCTTTTAGACATATTTTTACCCAAACTTATATATTACTCTTACTATTGAATAATACTTTTTTCTAAAATATAAAAAATAAAATGAAAAATAAAATGAAAAATAAAATAAAAAATAGTTAAATTAAATTAAAATAATCTAAAAGTCAAATTACTTTTTTATACATTAGTCAGTATCTTCAATGTCTTCATTATCTTCAACATTATCTTCTTGGGATTGATTATGAATATAATGTTTATTCATAAAAGTTTGAAGATTTTGGTATGTTAGTTTTTCACTTTTATCAATACCTAGAAGCTTACACAAAGTATCATCTGGATTAATAATTAGTTTAGAAGTAGCATTCTGAAGTTTATTTTGTTTGATATATTCATAAATCAACTCAGTTACATCATGACGAACCATTTCAGTTCCTTTTGGTTTATTAAGGAATTCACACAGTTGGTCTGAGATAGTAGTTGGTTTATTAATACCAGAAGGAGGTTCAATAACTTTTTTCTTTTTTTCCTTCTTCTCTTTTACCTCTTTTTCTTTTTTCGGTTTTTTCTCTTTCTTTCCATCACCATTTCCATCACCATCTACATCATTAGTAACCCCAGATTCACTCTTTGATTTAGTAGATTTAACTTTTTCTTTGGCTTTTTCTTTCAAGATTTTATCAATCTTCTTTTTATATTGACGCAGTTTTGTAGTTAGAGTACCCATAGTATTTTTCATATTTGAAATTTCATTACAAATTTCATCAAATTCTTTAAACAAAGTTTCTGTTTCATCGTTAAGATTGGTATTGATTTCTTCTTCAAGAGACATGGTTAATTAATATTTATCTAATTAAGACTTTATATTTACATTAAAAAAAATATTAAAAGTTAAATTCAATTTTTTTTAAAATATTACAAATTTTTAATCTTCTTCTGAATCTTCTTCTTTCTCTTCTTTGGTTTCTTGTTCTTCAGAATATTGATTAGTTTCGTTACTCATATTATTACGAAATGCTGAATCATCATCAAAAGGTGTTGAGTGTAATGAAGCTACTACGGAAATATGGTTATCCCCATTTTCATGACGTTTTCTAGCAACTTTAACTTTGATTTTCATTTCAGGTTCAAGCATTGTATATTTTTTATTATCAAAATGCCATTGACTAGGGATTACAATATCAAGAGGATTATCATTATCATTAACATGACAAACTAGACCCATTTTGGTTTCATCTTTAACAATACATTCAATAATTAAACCAATTGGAGGATTACAAATATCAGCTTGGTATGTAATATCATATACTGGTAATCCAGTGAAATAGGCTTGATTAATTTTACCTAAACTACGACCTAAAATTTTAACACTACCAATTTTTACATAACCTTCACGAATACAGCGACCTTCAATTTCTTTTTTTAATTTATTTAAGAAAATTTCATCAGGTTCTTGTCCGAACTCATCTGCTTGAAGATGGTAGCGGCATTTTAAAATATTAGTTGTATAAAGATTTTCCATTTAATTTATTAAGGATATATTTAAATATTAAATTAATAAATGTTAAATTAAAAATTCATAAAAACAATTCAATTTTCTATTTTCTATTTTCTATTTTCTATTTTCTATTTTCTATTTTCTATTTTTCTTCATCTTGATCACAAGGAATATAATAAGGATCATTATGGTTTTCACTTTCTTTCATTCCTTCTTTATGAAAAAAAGAAAAAGACTTATTAGGTTTAACTTTATAAAAAGAAGCTTTTTTCTCCATATCAAATTCATTTAAATATACATATAGTGTAATATTATCTTCTTCGTTCTTAAAAATACACCATAGATTCCCATCTAAATGCTGATATCTTTTGAGAGATAAAAATCCATAAAAAAAAGGACCATTAATACCATCAAATTCTTGACGGTCAGCAATAAAACTATATAACCCTAAAGTGCGCATGTTACATGTTTTATCTGTCTTTTCTCTAGGAAAAGAACCTCTTTTAATATATGGTTCCAAATAATTAAAAGAATCTATAGCTTGTTCCGAATTAATTTTCATTTTTATTTGATATTTTTTATTAAAACCGTCGGTAGGATCATATCGATACTCATCTTTAATTATAAAAAAATTATGACCAAAAGTTTTTTCAAGACTTTCGATATTAAAATCATTTTGAGAAGACATTTTTAATTGATAAATTATGGTAAATAATTATATATATAATTATAACAATTCAGTTATATTTTTTTTCTAATAAATATATCAAATAAAATCAAATAAAATTTAAAATGAAATATAAAACTAAAAAAAATATCAAAAGTAAAAAAAAATTTAATACAATGATTAAATATAAAAATAGAAAAATGCTATTTCACGACGATATATTCAATAATAATAAATCATACAAAAAAAGATATTCATGTTATTATAATGAATACAAAAATTTATTGAGTAAAAAATACAATTTCAAAGATTATTATAGAGATTATGAAAGTGACGTACAATTTAAAACACTGGTTGAATTAGGTTTAAAATATGATTCGAGTATTTTTACTAGATTAATTGATTTGTTATCAAATCGATTCAATCCTGCTTCTACACCAGAAATTATCAATATATTATTAGAAAAAGATAATGATACTGATACTTACAATAAATTATATAATTTATTTAAACAAAAAATTAATAATACCGCATCAATATCTAGTATTTCATGTAATAAAAATACGATTTTTAGTGAACTATTTACAAATAAATTAAATGATATATTAAAAGATAAAAAAATAGAAACAATTTTAGATATAGGTACAGGTGATGGTGAATTTATTATAAATTTTGGAAATAAATTAAATTTAAACAAAGATAATATTTTTGGATGTGATATTGATAATTTTTCAGAAAAAGGAAATTGGGGTAGAGATAAAAACAAAGATAAATTTAATTTTGTACCAATTGAAGTAAATAAAAAAATACCATTGAAAGACAATACTTTTGATTTAATAACTATGAAATTTGTGTTACATCATATTGATAATGTTGATTTTATAATGAAAGAAATTAAAAGATTATTGAAAAAAGATGGAATATTTCTTATGATTGATCACGATTCACTATCTTTCGCTGATTATATGTTAACCGATATAGAACATGGATTATTTATTAATGTTTATAATAAACAACTTCAAACAAATAAAAAATCTAATGATGATATTATGGTTGTTAGATATTACGATTGGATTGAAATGAACTATTTAATGAATAAATATAATTTTACATATTTAGAAGGAGATATATTATCGAATAATATCAACAAAAGAGTAAGAGCCACAAGAGCATTTTATACATTTTATCAAATAAATAAAAAATAAATAACAAATAAAAAATAATAAAAAATAATAAAAAATAATATAATTCTGAACTATGGTTAATCTAGAATAAACCTATAATAAACCTATAATGAATCTATTATTTCTCTTTCTTTAGCTTCTTCGGCTGAAAAAAACCATCTAAGATTACCTTTTTTATTAACATCATTTCTTCTCAGTACAACTTCAATATCATCACACATCATTTTTTTATTACTAATTTCTTTAGCTTTTGATTCAATAGATTTAAAATGTTCATATATTTCTTTTCTAGATTTATATGAACAAGTAATACCTTTAATGGCTTTTTTATCACCTTTCGTTAAATCTCTAATTTTAAATGATGGAGCCTGATCAATTTTGTCATATTTAAGATATCCATAGAAATCGTTATGATTCGTAAAATCCATACTACTATATTTTATTTTTTGTATATCTAACATTTGTAATTGAATTCCAGCATCATAATCAAATACACCTTCATGGATTTGATATTTGTAAAAAACTTGTTGGTCATTTTCTATTAATCTAAAACCATATATTGATTTATCTCTAGAGTGGTCAATATAACCTTTACGAATAATATTATGTTCTAAACATTTAAATATTAATTTTTCATGTGATGTCATATCTTGATTTTTGATATCTTTTAATAATAAATTATTCAATATGACTCTTTTATAAGAAGCAATCAATCTATCTAAAACAATTTGATATACTTCTTCATTTGTTAATGTATAATTTGTACTAAATATAGCATCAGGAGTGTTATTTTGAATATTATGTATTTGATTTTCAACATATTCCATAACTTCCGTTATATTATATACATCTTTTTTCCCAATATCTACTTTTTGTTGTCCAATTTTATTAATATAATCTGATAAATCTATCATATTAGGTCTAATTGGTGGGGGGACACTTCTTTGGTAAAGAAATAAATTTTGATTATTGATTTGAGTTGGTTGAAATATATAAAAATTACCCCTGTATATTAGATACCCTGGTCGCCCATATTTATCATGTATTTCTTTTTTATTATCAATCATATCTTGTAATGCTTGATAAACGAGATTAACATCTCTTAAATATTTAGATGGCATTTTAGCTAGTATTTTATCCAAAGTTAAAATAACATCTTGTCTAAATATTTTAGAAATAACACTAGTTAATTCATTAGTTTCATATTTTAATGAACTTAAATTATAAGTACTATAGTCTAAATCTTTACTATCTAAATCGTATTTTTCAGGAGGATTAAAGCATTTATAATCACAATTTTTTAAATAGTGACATACATGTGAAAATGGTTTATCGTAAACCGATACCTTTTTTATTTCACCTCTTGAAGTTTTAACAGTTACTTTTTCACTCCAATCTTTTTCTGAATAATGATTACCATCTTTATTAAGATGACAATCAATCGCATTACGTCTTAAAATATCTTCCGCAATACCAATGTTAATCGCTTTATTTTCAGCTTCTCTATATATCTTTAAATCAACTGTTTCTTGATTACCAAAAGTAGCAGCATAGATATACACTGTGATATTTCTTTCTTCGGAAGGCAAATCAATATGTGACCAACTACGAATACCACGTCCAATAGCTTGTGATATACGATTTAAGTTATGCCATGGATTAAGAATATGTATTTCTCTTACACCAAACAAACTAATACCTTCACTAGCTGCTCTAGTGGCTAGAATGACCTTAACTGATTCTTTTATCATGTCGTGTCTCTTAGCAAGATAGTTTTCATAATATTTTGATAAAGCAGCATTACCTGATATAATTAAATAATCACCTTTGTATTTACTTTCTTTATGTTCTGATAATAATACTGGTGTATCACTTGATTTATACTTACGATAACCAGCTAATTCTAAAGCAAAAGCTAAAGGTAAAATACCACTGTTTTCATATTCAGTATATACAAAAACTAATCCCTGTGCTTTTTCAATATTTTCCATAATTTTATGAATTTTAGATGAATGTAATTTTAATGCTTCGCCTTTATACTCCATAGCATCATCCGGATTATTAAAAGAATATTGTTGTTTATTTGAAACTTTTGTTAAAACAGAGTTAAGACCTTTTTCACCATAACATTCCGCAACATTATCTGTATCATCTAAATCTTGATAAATAAAATTAAGAATTTGTAATTCTGATGAATAAGCAGCGGATGTTTTTTCTTCATCTGGCATAATTCTTTTTTCAAGATAAGCTTTATATACTTTTTCCTGTTGTTTACTCATTGGACATCCGGTTATTTCTAGATGTTGTATTCCTTGTTCAAGTTTATTACCATAAATATCTTTAGTTGGGTATTTTGATGGTGTAATTACTTCATTACTTCCATTAATACTTGCTGAAAATCTTAAAGGATAGTTTATGGGGTTTTCACTTCTTAGAAAACTAATATAACCTCTCGAATAATTCATAAGTATATCGCGACCTTTTGGTGTAAATGAACCATCACTCTTGAAGACTTCACTTTCTTTAAGGATTGGACGTTTATCATTAATTAAAAGATAATTGAGAATTGAAATTAAATCACTGGGTTCATTAAACATAGGTGTACCTGAAAGTAAGACCAATCTTAAATTTTCAGCATGTTCTAAGACTTTCATCAAAACCGGTGGAACAATTCTTGATTTCTTTTCAGAAGCATCTTTAATATTATGAGCTTCATCAATAATCATAACAGTATTACTATACATTTTTTTGATTCTAGCTATTTCAACTTCGTGATGTCTTGATTCAGGAACACCTCTGACAGCTTTTTGTAGATCTTTAACAACATGTTTAGCCCATTCCAAAGCACCATAAAAAGAATAAGCATTTTTAACTATTTTATCAATTTTGTATTTAACAATTTTACATGCTTCTGATCCACCTTCACGACATTTTTGTAAAAGTTCAGGGTTTTTTAATTCATTTGTTACAGTATCTCCAGCACATTGATTTTGCCCTTTTTTAAATCTATCCATATTAAATATTTCTCCTTTATCAAAATGAGATTTAGCAATGATTATAATTTTTTGATTATTTGCCAAAACAGTAGGTCTAAGCGTTTCGGCAATAGCAATTGAAGCACATGTTTTACCAACACCTAAACCATGAAAAATTAAAAGCCCATTATATGGGGTGTTTCTAGACATAAAATTTTTTAAGAAACGTTGATGTTGGGCTAATGATATAACACCACTTTTACGTTCATTAATTATTCTATCAACATCACTTGGAAGTACCTTGTCTAATTTATTTTGATAAAATTCAGCTTTTTTGTATATTTTTTGAGAAAAATCAGGATCATAATAGGATGGATATGTTAATTCATCTTTTATAGGATTATTTTTATAATATTCAAATTTTAATTCTTCTGATATTTTTAGAATTTCATTATGTAAATAACGATCATCTGTTTTAGATAATTCTTTATTTAATTCAGTTATTGATGTGTTATATTTACCATCTTCAAATAATTTATATACTTTATCTCTTAAATTTGTTAAAAACATTTTGTATTTTTGAATTTTTTTATTATCAAATAAATTTTCTTCAATATCTAAAGATTTTAAGTCTTCATCTTCAATTTCAATATCTTCATCATCTTCAATATTTTCATAACCACTATATTGTTCTTCTTTTTCATCTAGATAATCATAAGTATGATTGTTACTAGAATGAGTCCGTAATTTTGATTTTCTTCCAGTTCTTTTTTTTGTAAGATGATTAAATGATTCTGAAAAACTTTTATTTTTTTTCTGTTTCTGGTGTTGTTTTGTTTTCGTTTTTTCTAATGATGATTGTTTCTTATGAGTTTTTATTTCAGGTTTGGAACTCATTTAACTTTACTTTATTGTACTTTACAATACAAATAAGAAAAGTTTTTATAAAGTTATAAATAGAAAAATATAAATAAAATATTAAGAAAATATTAAGAAATCAATTAATAATAATTGTAGGGTCATCTTCAATAAGATGTTCTTTGAAATATGTTTTTTCAGCCCTGATAATTGAATATGCTTTTTTAAGTACATTAATTTTTTCTCTTTGATAAGGTCTAATTTTTCTAAGAGCATCTTGAAATGAAAACCAACCTATATTACCTATCTCAACAATCTGTGTCTTATTGTTTTTTGATATTTCTGGAGTTTTTTGGCTACATGATTTAGCTAAAAAATAAGTATGTTTGTATCTAATTTTATTTGAACCAATAAAACTTTCTTCCAAAGGTTTAACATTATATAGTAAAAGGTAATCATCTTGGGTAAACCCTGTTTCTTCTTCAAATTCACGACAAGCACAGTCATCATCACTTTCTTTTAATTGTCTACGTCCTTTCGGAAATCCCCATTCAGGTTCATCCCAACTATATGGTGATTTATCAATCAATTCTTTAATTTTACCACTTTGTATTAATCTATTAAATTTATCTTTAGCATCATTATATTCACTACGATAGTATCTAAGATTTTTATTAATAATAAATCTATCAAGTAAAGTGTCAAAATCACATGTTAATATATTTTCTTGTTCTTCCGTAGTCATATTTTCAATCAATTTACTTAAATAGTTTTCATCTTTTTCTTGATATTTTCCTCTAAGCAATTCGATGAATCCTATACTATCTTTACGTTGAATTAATAAAAATTTAATTTCATAATAATTATTTATTTGAATATTATTATACAGTATAATACCAATACTTATAATTGCGTCAACGCATTTTTTGTATGAATGTCCAACTTTACCACAATTACCACAATATAATTTAAATTTATCATGTTGGATTGTTTTTCTATTATTATGACTATTATTATGACTATTGCTATGAGTATTGTTATGATTATTGTTACTCATTTTTATATATATTTATTTTTATTTTTGATAAATATCAAAATCTTCTAATCAATAATATCATAAAAAAATCTTATACTAAATAACAAAAAATATCTAAAAGAAAAAGGAAAATAAACAAAGAAAATTATAATTTTATTAAACCATTAAGTTTAGGTATTTTATTTTTAGGAGGAAAAAGTTGGTCAACAATTTCAGTCATAATATTTTCTAATAAATCTATTCTAGGTGAACCTGGCATAAAATTAGTTTCAATTATTTTAACAGTAAAATCATTCCTAATTATCAAATCAAAACCAAATATATTAAAACAACTTTGACTTTCAGGATAGCATTTGGCATTAATAACTTTTAAAACATTTTTAAATATATGAATAATCTGTTCCATAATATATTTAGTTTTCTCAGGATCAGCTATCTCCATAATATTATTTTTAAATGTAATACCTTCTAATGTACTTTTATAATGTGTATCATGAACGTCTTTATCACTATAATCTTCTTGTTTATAAGCTTTTTTTGCTGTAAAAAAAGTCATATTATCTTGTATATAACCTTCTTTTTCCTTATTAAATGGTTTGTAATAAATAAAATGTCCCCTTATATGAAATTTAAGATTTCTAAATAATAATGGATTAATTATATATTCTTGTAAAACCCATTCTGTATTATATTGATTATATTTTGATACTACACCCATTTGATTATATTTTTCCGGAATAAAACTTCTTAATTTATCATTATTTTTTTCGAAAAATTCATTAACAAATTTTGAAAATTTATCAAATTCATCAAAAGTCTCTATATGTTCACCTTTTAAACCATGTATTGGCTTAAAAATTAGTACTTTATATTTATCAAACAATGATTTATAACTTTCAATTAATGAATTATTTTTATAGATATCATACATATTAACATGGTATTGTTCTAATAAATGTTTAGGGTCAATATCAGTTTTTTTTAAATTTTCAATTAAATTATATTTATCGGAAATACTATGATTATCATCTGTCATATTAACAAATGTCGTAAGTATTTTTTTATATTTATATAATGATTTATCAACTAAATATTTACCATCAGTATACAAAAAATCAATTGTTTTTTCTTTTGAATTTTTTTCATCAAATTTTACCCAATTACCTCTTTTAATAAATTCATTTTCAAAAACATCTATTTTTTTTGTAGAAGTTAAAGGTATTTTATCTTCTAAAAATTCTTGTTTTATTAAATATTTATAAGTTGGGAAAGAATTATTAATATATTTCTTAGTTTTTGATGATATTTTTCTTTTTTTAAAGGTTTTTTTATACACCCATCTATGTTTTTGTTTTTTTTTATTAGAATATTTTTTATTATTAGTCATTTTTTTATTATTTTATTAAGAAAATAAAAATAATTTTTTTTAAAATATATATATAAATAGATAAAATTAGTATAATATAATATGGATCCAAAAATTTGGGGACCTTTTTTTTGGTATGTGTTACATATAATTTCATTTAATTATCCATTGAATCCATCATATGCGGATAAGAGAATTTACCATGATTTTTATGTTAATTTAAAAGATTTAATACCTTGTTCTAATTGTCAAAAACATTATCGTCAACATCTTCATTCAAATCCAATTACACCAGCTTTAGATTCACGAAGTGATTTAGTTAAATGGGTAATTCAAATGCATAATTTAGTTAATATATCATTAGGTAAACCAATAATGACTGTTGAAGAAGTAATAGCCGCATACCAAATGAATAACTTTTTACCACCTAATTATAAAAAACCAATTGATAATCAAAAAACATCATCAAAAGGAAAAGGTACAAAAGGGATGTTATATTTCTGGATTATTTTATTTGGTTCAATTGTAGCATATCGATGGTATAGAAATTATCAATACTACCAATCTAGCTATTATTAAATTGTAAAAAAAAATTAATTTATTTTAAAATATTAAATATTTTTTGGGTTTTTGATTTTTTTTGATATTACTTTTTTCTAAAAAGTATTTTTTCTAAAAAGTGTTTTTATTCAGGAATAAGACGAAGAACAATACCCATCGCAAAAAGTTCTTGAATTAGTAGTTTACAAGAGAATGGGATACGTACTTCACTAAAAGCAGAATGATTATTACAATGATTACATTCTTGTACATTGTAAGAAATATTGGTACGACGGTCTGTATTAGTATTATAGTTAGCAATAACACCACACAAATCGCAAACGTGGACTTTGTAGTTATCAGACATATCCATTAAACGTTCTTTAAGGAATACTGAAATACCATGACAAAGGATACCATCACGTTCCATTTCACCAATCCGAAGACCACCATCACGAGCACGACCTTCACTACATTGACGTGTCAACATAACAACAGGACCAGTAGAACGAGAATGGACTTTATCTTCAACCATGTGTTTAAGACGTTGGTAAAACGTAGGTCCAATAAAGATTTTTGTCTTCATTTGAGAACCATCAATTGGACTATATAAGATTTCATCACCATGGTTTTCATAACCTTGTTGTTCAAGGGCTTTTCCAATATCATTAACTTTCAATCCAGTGAAAGAAGTTGAATCACCGATTGCTCCTACATTACAAGCAACTTTACCAGTAATACATTCAATCAAGTGACCAACAGTCATACGGCTAGGAATAGCATGTGGATTAACGATGATATTAGGGATTACACCAGATTTAGTAAAAGGCATATTTTCTTCAGGATAAACCATCCCACAAGTACCTTTTTGCCCATGGCGACTAGAATTACCTGTCCAAATAGGTATATCACTATTAAAATCTTTAACCATGAAAATACCAGTTGATACAGTTAAACAATATACATCTTTACTACTATCCATATCTTCCCAATCATTATTCAAAGTAATATGTTCATAGGGGACAAATACTTCTTGAGAATGGTTTCGATGGATTTTAAGACGTTCTAAATCAAATTGTACAGGACGTTCAACAATACCTTTAAAGGCATCAGAACCAATGGCGCCAGAAATAAGATGACCTTCCAATTTATTTTCAAATACATCAATAATTAGGGATACAGCTTCTTCATCGAAATTGTATACCCATGATGGTAATTGATCGAAGCAACTTGTACCAATAATTTCGACTAGTTCATTAGAAATAATTTCAATCTCATGGTTTTTGTAGACAATATCATCTTCTGTAAGTCCTAGACCAAATGATAAACGTTGAAATCCGCGGATAAGTTTAGCATATTTCTCAGCAAGAGTCCAATCATTATTATTTTTAAGTTTATTAAATAATTCTTTTTGTTCATTGTTACTGAGAGTTGTTAGACCATTAGATGCCAATTCAATTTCTAATTTACGAATACAAACATCGTCAAAGAAAGCTTCATCATCACGGCTGAATGTAAAATTAAGAGTTTTAACACCATTTTTATTCCCGATTTTAGTTCCGTATTTAAGCCAAATAGCCAAAATTACGCCAAGAAATTTATTGTTGTAAACAATCTTTTTATTTCCATAAATTGGAAATACTGTTGTGACATTGCTTGACATATATTTTCCTTGATTTTTCATATAAATCCCACATCCAGATTCCAAAATTTCTTTAGCTGTAATGAGACTATATTTTTTACCTTTACCTTGAATACGGCAGTAAACACGATGTTCTGGAGTTACTACAAGACGAAAAATGTTATCTGGATCAGAATCTTGATTACAGAAATGAACCATTGATACTTTCTCTTCTGTTTTTGCCGGAAAATGAATCTTTTTTTCAGGTTTTTCATAACGAATAGTTTTAGAATCACTATCATAAATCATTACCTTGTATTTAGGATCATAATCACGAATAGGAACCCATCCATTTTCAGTCATAACTTGGGTTGAACCAGGAAGACAGAATTTATCACCAACAGTAGGAACACGGATTGAACGAATTTTAACTTTACAGAAGCGAAACCCTTCAGAGTTACGGCTTTCATAAACTTTATCTACAAACCCTTCTTCATTGGTACGAATAGGAGTACTGATATCACGGTACATAACCTTAGTAATAGACTTATCTTGTTGACGAATCGGGATGATTTTGCCAATAATAATATCACCAGGGTAGACATAGACATTTTCCTTAACGAACCCACGTTCATCAAGATTTTTGTATGTTGATTCTCGTTTCTTACCAATTGTAATGTCAAAACGTTTTTCACCAGTTAGGTTATCAAGTTGACCAGGGTTGGCAAATTTTTCTTCTTGTCCTGAAGATTGAATCTTCTTTTCATCATCTTTGTAAGAACGATAAAACACTGAAGAAAAGAATCCACGGTCAATCGCTGATTGTGAAATGATTACAGAGTCTTCTTGATTGTAACCAGTGTAGCAAAGGATACAAACAATCGCATTAATACCATTAGAAATTTTATCACCATGAAAGAATTGAGAAAATTGGGTATTAACTAGAGGACGTTGAGGATAACGTAAGACATGTGCCAAAGTATCAAGACGGAGAGCATAGTTGGTAGCATAGATACCCATAGCTTGTTTACCTTGAGCACTTTGATAAGTATTACGAGGAGATTGATTATGATCGGCAAAAGGAATACATGAAGCAAGAACGCCTAGCATCATACCAACCATAATTTCACAATGTGTGTACTGATATTGATATTTGTTGGTATCAACATTGTATAATTCTTTTTGATTAACAGCAATTAGAAGATTATTCGATTCAATACAATCAATGAATTCAATAACTCCTTCGCAAGTTTCATTACCACCATTTAACATGGCACGCATTTTTTCTTCACTGAGACCACGTTGAATATAATACATCATTCTTTCATTGGTTTGAGGAATAATCAAATTATTCCAACGAATAACCTTTTTCTTCAACTTTTGAATATGAGAAGCTTTGATACGTAGTTTATTAGGAGAATCTACAATACAGAGAGGACGCGATAGACGACCACCATCAGTATTGATGTAAATTTCTTTATTATTATGATGCCAAAAGATTGATGTATAAATGTTAATCAAACCTTGACGCCGAAGGCTTCGTAGTTTGGGAACCAAAATATTAGCTTCACGAGTGATACCATAAAAGTCTCCATTAACAAAGATTTTAACATGGTGGTAAAGATCAGCAAGAGGTACTTCATCAACCTTAGGAACTTTAAGATTCTCAAGTTGATGAACAATGATGCTTGGAGGGCTTGGTTTAGTAATGATGGAACCATTTGAAAGGTTCTTTACAAGACCAACAGAGGCACCTTCTGGTGTTTCAGCAGGGCAAACATATCCCCAAGAGCTATTATGAATCTTACGTGGTGGAATAATTTTACCATTCTTTTCAGCTGGTGAATTAAGACGACGAATATGAGAAATAGCACTAGGGTATGTTAGACGACTAAGAACCTGAGCAGTCCCAGAACGCGACTTTGACCGAGAGGATTTAACTTTCCAATCACCAGTTGCGAGGGAATACTTAAGACCACCTTCAATAATATTAGGTTTAACGAGTTTAGAAATATTATTAATATTAATGATTTCAGTAATATCATTTTCAGATTTCCAATTTTTATTGTTTTTAAGTTCTTTAACAATTGATTTTTTCATATCTTTCCCCAATGCTTTAAAACATTGACCAAAGAGACTACCCATCAAAATGCCAGAACTATCAACACGTTTATTCATATAATCATCGCGGTCGTCGCAAGTCATATCATTACCATTTAGTTCATCAATCATTAGACGATTAACAGCATAGCCAAGATAGAATGCTTTCTTTTTAAAATCAGAACCACAATGAGGTAAAAATTCTTCCTCAAGGATTTTCTTAAGGTATTTAATTTTATCTTCATTTGATAGACGAATGTCTTTTGGTGCTCCCAAGTAAGTAATATTACGAGCTAAATAATCAAGGGCAACATTTTGTTTCATTTCATCAGTTTTAAATTCAGTAATTGAATGACGGATATCCTCAATAGATGGACGAAGAAAATGAACCATTTCCTGGTTTTCTTCAGCTTCTACATCATAAACAATCATTTTAACGATTTCTAAATCAGATTCAATACCGAGTGCGACAAAGAATGCCCAAAGGGGTAAGTCAATACGGAAACGATGTGCCAAAACACGAATCGCATTATCTTTAGCACGAAATTTAATGTTAAGATTACGAATAGCACCAAAGAATTCATCAGATTCAGATTTTACTTCACAAGAGTTGGTGAAACTATTTTTAGGTTTGTTGTTTGTTTTAAAAATATTTACCATGTTATTTGCTGAACGTTCTTGAGCAATGATAACTTTTTCATTACCATTAATAATGAAATAGCCACCAGGATCATAACGACATTCATCAAGCTCTTTACGAGAGATGTTTTTATATTTGCTTAGGACACAATATTTAGATTGAACCATAATAGGAACTTTACCAAGTAGAACTTTAATTAATTTACGAGTGTAAGAATTTTCGACTTCAAGCATTTCACCGGTTCGATGAATAATCTTGACTTCTAAATCAGCCCGAAGATTAGATGCGTAAGTAAGACTACGAGAACGAGCTTTAGCAGGTGTCATTTCATCAAAACTACCATCATTTTCAAAAATCATGGGAGGTTCAACAGCAATTTCACCAAAACTAAGTTGGAATTCGTATTGATAATTATTTGCTTCTTTTTGGTATTCATAGTATACACAAATAGGATTAAATTGTTTAATAATATTAGGAATTAAAGTCTCGATAAAATAGTCAAATGAATCAGTCTGATGACGAACTAGTTGATGTCCATTACGACACTGACCAAAATAACTCTTTAAGATATAAGGGTAATCACGGTCGAGATTGGCTTCAGGGTCATTCTCTGGTTCGTCATTATGACTGGTGCGATTAATAATTTCAAGGCTCATTTTATTTTTATTCAAAATAATAACTTATATTTATTCAAAATATCGTATGTTTAAATCCTGCTATTATAATTCAATTTTTTCTTAAATTCTTTTTTTTTAAGTTATCTTTATCTAAAAAAATCTCTATAAAAATATAAATACAGAAAAATGTATCAAAACAAAGAATTACCTCCTCCTAATATAAATTGGATTCTTATCAATATATTACATATTGTAATACTCGCACCATTAATTATTTATCTAGGTATATCAAAAAATAAAGCCACACAAGAATTAGTTATTTTAATGGCTATGTTATTATTGTTTGGTATTTATTTTCATATAGAAAAATTAATGAAAAGGTATGATGGTATATCAATTGGTCATGTAATAATTGGTTTAGTGGGTTTAGCTTACTTATATTTCATAAATAGAATATATCCAATTTGGGTTTATTATATTTTAATAATAACTGGTTCGTATGTAGGTGCTAAACATTTATATCATTTGACTAATGATAATTATAAATATTTTGTAAATTAAAACATAAAAAAATCATTTCATTTCATTGTATTTTATTCTATTTTATTTCATTTTATTTGATTTTTTACACATGATTAAATAAATTGCTGTCGCAATAGCTAAAATAATTAATAAGACACCAATCCATTTTAAATATTTTTGGTAATTATTTGATGTATTATTTGTAAATCCTTCTATAAATTCTTCTGTTGAAGGTGATGATGGTGTTGATGGTGTTGATGGTGATGATGGTGGTGATGATGGTGTTGATGTTGTATTAGGAACTTCGAATGTTATTGTTGTTGGAGAAGGTGTAAAAGTAGTTCTTTTCATAATAGAATCATGATCTAATGGTGGTAATTCTCTTTCTGGCATTGGTGTAACTTGAACTGTATAGTAATTAGCATCATCAGGCGATGGTGTTGCGTCAGGATCAATTGTATCACTTACTTCATCTTTTTCATATGTTACTTTGGCAAAAGTTGACATTTCTTTACTATCATATAAAGCCCATTGTCCACCGTTTGCTTCACATTCTTCTTGGCTTTCTATACTGGCATGTGGATAACATCCATATTTATCAAAATTAACTGGTCCTTTAAGATTATTTTCTGGAGTTATGAAACCTTTATATAAATTTTGATTTTCACTAACATGAGATTTATGTAAATATGTAATGCCTGTATTAATATTATTTATAATTTCACTTTCTTTTTGATTATCTTCTTGAGCCTTACCAAGAGTAACAAATGGTTCTAAAAACATTTCAGTGTTATGTTCTAATTCTTTCTTCTTTATTTCATCGATTCTTTTTGAACCAACTTCGGATGCTGTTAAACCATTATTATTTTTTGCTTCAGCGCTAACACCATTATCAATAAAAAATTTGGCCATATTACCAGGGTCTTTTGAAAACATCATCGTAATATGTAATGGAGTATTTCCATACTTATCTTTAAAATTTAATACAGATGGATCTTGATTAGTTAAATAATTAACCATATTTAAATCACCATACATAACAGCATAAAAAAGAGGAGGTCTTAATTTAAAATCAAGTGCTGTTGTTTGGGCTCCATAATTAACTAAATTGGCAAGCATTGATTCATCACCATATAAACAAGCATAATGTAACGGTGTCATACCAGTATCCATTGCTTTACTATTAACATTTGCTCCATTACCAATTAAAAGTGCTACACATTTCTTTGATTTTAATTTGATGGCTCTTAAAAGTAAAGTATCACCACTATCATTATCAGTTAAAACATAATCAACTAAAGGTTTTTTATCTTTCATTAATGATTTTTCTAAAAATGCTTTTAAAGCCGCAACATTATCTTCCTTAATATAATCATTAGTTTTGAGATCAGTAATATAAGATGATTCTCTGAAGGTACCTTGACCACTTATAAGTTGTCCAAATCCAATTTCGGTTCCTTGTTTATTACAAGAATTCATTGGACAATCTTTTGATAAAGTTTTAAATTGTAAAATATTATCTCTAACTTCTGGTGTATTATCTCCTATTTTACATAATAAATAAGGATTTGGTGTTAACCAATTATTTCCAGTACATTTATTACCTTCACACATATCAATTGATTTAATAACCCCATATTCGCGATTAGTTTTAAATTTTTTACCTTTATATTTATCAGCATCTTCTTTTCTTAATTTGAATTTAGTCTCACTTGGATCGCAACACTGTCCAACAGCACCGTTTTTATTAAGACACATACTACTATGTCTTTTAATAATACTATCAATATCATCTTTAACAAATCTTTGACCAGTTATAGGATTAAGGCCATTAAAATTTATATTTTCAGAGATTGGATCTATTATATTACATTGTTTATCTTCATTAATACACGATATTTTATAAAATGTTGATGACATATTTATTTTAAAGTATTAATTATTTTTGTAATTTCCTTTACTTAATTATCAACAAAAAAAAGAAAAATATTATATTATTAGAAAATTTAATTTATTGATATCAATAATTATAAGTAAGAGTGATTAAAAATTCTAGTATTATGTGAATCTAGAATAGTAACCAAACTATGATTATCTTTTTGTATTATACTTTTGATTTCTTTTTTTTGAGATTCAGAAAAGATAATATGACAATCAGTTACCAAATCAAATGTTTTTTTACTATTTTCAATTAAATAACTAGAAATCACTTTACTAGTTTCTTTGATATGATTTATATTAGGTTCACAAAAATAACCAAATATGATGTCATGTTCATCATTCGCAACAACTTTATTAAACAAGGATAGATATTCCTTCTCGCGAATATATCTCAGCTGTAATTTATTCTGTTTCAAATTGGTAATACTTTGAATAAATTTATCAATATCCTTTTTAATAAGAACTTTCGATATTTTAGCATCAAAAACACCATAAATGATAAATGTATCTTCAACTATTTTACCAACGATAAAATCATATTCTAGTTTACTACCTGATAACTCAAATTTAAACATGAATTCAACATTTTGGATAATTTCATAACCATTCTGATTCAAAAGAGGTTTCAACTTTTCGTAAACATCATTTTCATACATTTTACCCAAAGAAACACCATTATTATTTTCATAATTATCTAGAATTTTAAAACTATCATATAAATTCATTTTTTCTAAGTACCTAGAAACTTTATTCATGATATTGTCTTTTACAGAAACATTTAATTTATCCATACAATGTTTAATCATACTATATACATAATTATCAATGAAAGTAACATCGAAAGTTTTGATATCGTTTTTCAGTTCAGTAATTTTTAATTCATATTTTTTAATTTTACTAAGATGTTCAATACCATTTACTCCATTCATTTCCTTCAAATCTTTCAAATCATAAATATCCTCAAAAAATGAAGTAGAATCGTCACTTTGAGACGACTTAATTTTATCTAATTTTTCTTTGGCACTAGATATTTCTTTTTTTACATAGTGATTTGTATTAATTTGACATTCATAAATATTATTAATAATTTCCGTATATGTAATATCCATATCAATTAAGAAATTACCATATAATTTAAGCTGGCTAAACAAATCATCTAATTCTTTTGTTTTTTCTCGATTAAATATAGCCTCTAAAAACAATCGTGTCATTTGGTACTTGGAAAGATTAAATTTAACTTTGATTTTAAAATTATTTCTAATGTTTTTGACTATTTTACCATAAACATAATTTTGTACAAATCCTTCAATATACCTAGAACACATTTTGATAAATGGAACAGGATGTAATAAATATTCATTTTCTTCAAAATTGTAATAAAAGTCATCATAATTATTAAATTCACTGTAAAATGAATTAAGAATAGTATCTAATTTAATTAGTTCTTGTTGGTGGGACTCCATTTTAGTTTAATGGATAAATGAAACAAATATTTAAAATCTATTTCAGTATTTTTGTTAAATTATCATAATTAATATCAATTTTTTATGATTAACATATGGATAAAATAAAAATAATATATGAAATATCTTTATATATCAAATTAAATAAATAAAATATAAAAAATAAAATATGGTCGATGAAATTGATAATAAAAAATTAAACATGGTTTTATTCACTAATTGTCATGGTGAGAGATATATTGAAATGTTTAAAAGAGATTCCGATATTTGTTCAATGTTTAATATTCAATATATAGTTAGTTATGAACAATTAAATAATTTTGAACATTTTAAAGATACTTTTCAAAAAGCAGATGTATTGATAATAAATAATATCAAAAATTATAATGATTTTACTATAAATAATCTAAAACAAATTTTAAAATCAGAAGCAGTATTAATTGTTATACCTTTTGTGAGATTTGAAGGTTATTGGTTACCAGAAAATTATAAAAAATTAAGATACATAGGTGGGAATTCTGTTAGTTTCTTTCCTAACATAGATATAAATAATATTCAAGCTTATTTGAATATTGTTATACCAGAAGAACAGTATTTACAGTATTTTAATATTTGTCTAAATAAACTAAAAAAAATAGAAGAAGAATCAGATATTAAATTTTATGATTTTTTTATCAATAATCACTTGAAATATCCAATGTTTAGAGACAATTATCACCCAACCAAAAATATGTTAGAATTAATTGCTTCTGAAATTATGAAAAAGATTAGTCAACATTTTGATATCAATTATAATAAAGAAAAACCAAATTTATTAGAAGAACCAATGGAATATGGGCATTATAAACCTATTTTAAATGATGTAAAAAAAATATTAGGTATTGAATACAATTTGAATAAGATATTCTTATGTAATCGTGAAGAATACTTGTTTAAAATTATAAATTATGAAAATAATCAAAATGAACCAATTAAAGATCTAACTGATATGAAAATCAAGTTAAATTTCTAATTTCTTTTTATTTTTGATTTTATTTTTGATTTTATTTTTATTTTTTAATTTTTTTTTGACCACACTTTTTTCTAAAAAGTGTTTTTAGCTACCACAAGCTTGGCAATCAGGGTTATCCCGACGACACATTGGAATATTTTCTTCTTGTGTTGGTGTTTGGGTTTGTTGTGGTGGAGGAGGTGATGTATCATCTTGTTGACGACGACGACCACGTCCAGTACGTACACCAGATTGATCATTAGATACAGTTACTTTTTTAGCAGTAACCGCACGACGTGACCGAAGATAATATTGACCTGTTTTAAGACCTTTACGCCAAGCATAAAAGTACATTGTTGTCATTTTATCTGGATTAAGGTCAGTAACCCATAGATTCATACTTTGACTTTGACAAATAAAAGCTCCACGGTCAGCAGCTTGGTCAATAATTACTTTAGGACTCATATCCCATGCTGTTTTATAAATCTTACGAATATTTTCAGGGATTTCATCAATATCTTGAATCGACCCTTCATTACTGATAATCTTATTTTTAAGGTCTTCATTCCATAAACCAATTTCAAGAAGGTCTTGTACTAGATGTTTATTAATAATAACGAATTCACCAGCAAGAGTACGACGTTTATAGATAAGTGAAGTAAATGGTTCACATGCTTCATTATTACCTAGAATTTGACTAGTACTTGCGGTTGGCATAGGTGCCAAAAGAAGACTATTACGCATACCAAATTTCTTAATACGTTCTTTTAGTTCATCAAATTTAGGTTTCATATCCTCCGATGGTTCTTTACCCCAAAGGTCATATTGAAGAAGACCTTTAGAAGCAGGAGAACCTTCGAATGTTGAATAACTTCCTAAGAACTTTTCACGATTAAGTTCTTCAGGAATAATTCGTAGATACGATTCTAATTCTTGACGTTCTTTCTTTTGTACAGGTGTCATATCTTTTTTCATCATATTATTCAATTCTTTGTATTTTTGAATTAGACCTTCGCGTTTTTCAGCAACATCAACTGATGTTTTAACAGCAGCATAATAGATATGTTCAAAAATCTTTTTATTTAATTCAGCAGCTTCAGGACTGTCAAAAGGCATTTTAAACATAGCATATACATCACTTAAACCTTGTGTACCAAGACCAATAGGACGATGTTTCTTATTAGAAGTACGACATTTATCAACAGGATAATAGTTAAGGTCAATAATTTTATTAAGATTACGAACCATAACACGTGTAACTTCTTCTAATTGTTCAAAATCAAATGTTTTGGTTTCTTGATTAACAAACCGAGGGAGACCAATTGAAGCCAAGTTACAAACCGCGATTTGGTCTTTATCAGTATATTCAATGATTTCAGTACACAAATTAGAAGACCAAATTGTTCCAAGATTTTGTTGGTTAGATTTGCGATTGGCATGATCTTTGAATAGGATGTATGGACCACCTGTTTCTTCTTCTGATTCAAGAATACGTTTCCAAAGTTTTTGGGCTGGAATACTTTCCCGACCACGACCTTCTTGTTCATATCTTGTATATAATTCTTCGAATTTATCACCATAAACATCATGGAGACCTGGTGCTTCATCAGGGCTAAAGAGGGTCCAATTTTCATTGGCTTCAACCCGTTTCATAAAAAGATCAGGAATCCAGAGACCATAGAAGAGATTACGCGCACGCATGTCTTCAGAACCTTGAGGTTTTTTAAGGTCAATGAATTCAAAGATATCACAATGCCATGGTTCTAGGTAGATGGCAAAAGAACCTTTGCGCTTGCCACCACCTTGGTCAACATATTCAGCAGTTGTATCAAATGGACGAAGCATCGGTACAATACCATTACTACGACCATTTGTGCCATTAATAATAGCATTCTTACCACGGACATTATGAATAGCTAGACCAATTCCACCAGCTGTTTTAGAAATCAAAGCACATTCTTTGAGAGTATTATAGATACCATCAATAGAATCTGATTCCATAGCTAGAAGGAAACATGAACTAGCTTGTTCATGACGAGTACCCATGTTAAATAGGGTTGGAGTAGCATGGGTGAAAAACCCTTGTGACATTAGTTCATATGTATAAATTGCTTCTTTGAAATCATTACGATGAATACCAAGTGAAACACGAAGATACATATCTTGAGGACGTTCAACTGGTTTACCATTTACACGAATAAGATAAGAACGATACAAAGTCATAAAACCAAAATAATCAGTGTTATAATCTCTTTCATACTTGATGATTGTATTTAGTTTATTTTTGTGTTGCTTAACAATTTTATAGAATTCTTCATTAATAAGAGGAGCATGGTTACCCAATGTATCCTTATTTTGATAAAGAATTTCCATTGTTTCGGAAAATGATGGTGATGTATTTTTGTGATGATTAGAAACAATGATACGAGAAGCTAGAATCCCATAATCCGGATGCTTAGTTGTTAGATAAGCACAGATTTGGGCACCAAGTTCATCTAGATGAGATGTTGGAACATCTGGATAGATTTGATCAGTGATTTTTTGTGCGACAGCATCCGGGTTAACTTTCAAACCTTTTGATAAAAGACGAATACGTTTAGATACTTTTCCTAAATCAATACGTTCCCGACGACCATCACGTTTAATTACATAAATTCCTTCATTAAATTGTTCGTTGTCTTCAACACCATTTAGAATAATTGCTAGTGGTGTACCAACTTCTTGGCTAATTTTGCTATTCAACTTATGATCCATATCTTTTGATAAATTTAATAGATTGTTAATTGTAAATTTAATTAAATAAGTTTTATTTATAATCAATTTTTTTATTTTAATTTTAATTTTAATTTTTTGATTTTTGATTTTTGATTTTTGATTTTTTTTATTTTATTAATTTTTGTATCAAAAAATTATATAATATAATTAAGAAGGAAACTAAAAATAAATACTATAATATAAAAATGGAAGAAAAAGATTATAAAGTATCAAAATTATCAAATGGTTTAAGAATAATAATGAGTCATCAACCGCATTTATCAACAGCCGCAATAGCAATTTTTATTAATTCTGGTTCTAATTGGGAAACTAAAGAGTTGAATGGTATTGCTCATTTTCTTGAACATTTGTTTTTTAAAGGTACAAAAAAAAGACCATCTAATTTAATATTATCTCAAGAATGGGTTCAATATGGTGCTGATTTAAATGCTTATACTGTTCAAGAAGAAACTTGTTATCATGCTAAAGTTAATTCTGATCATTTAGAAAAAATAATTGAGATGTTTGGTGATATAATATCAAACTCTTTATATCGTCAATCTGATATTGATAAAGAAAGACTAGTTGTTATTAACGAAATTAAACAAAGAAGTTCACTTCCGAATAATAAAGTTCATAAATTATTTTATGAAAAATTTTTTAAATCATTACCTATAGCTAAACCCGTAATAGGAAATGAAGAAAATATATTAGCTATGAAGAGAGATGATATATTAGCTTATTTATATCAATATTATCGCCCTGAAAATATAGTTATTTCTGTAGCAGGTAATTTCAAATCGTATGATAATTTAAAAAACATTTTAGAAAATAATTTTTCAAAATCATTTCATAACTATTACAAGTCTTCTGGACATCGTTTTTCAAAATCACTCGATGAATTAATTAATTATAAAAATGAATGGGTTAATGCTTTAAATTTAATTAATATCAATAAAACACATGATATAATAAATTATCATAAAGAATCAAATAAAGATGAATTTGAACATACTTTTGTACTTATTGGGTTTCCTGGTGTTAAATATAGAGATAATGATAAGTATAAAGCATCCTTTCTTTCGATGATTTTAGGAAATGATCAAAATTCTAGATTATTTCAAACAATTAGAGAAAAATATGGTCTTGTATATCATGTAGGTTCATCTAATTCATATCATGATTATAATGGAGTTTTTAAAATATATTATAGTTGTAAAAATGATAAAAAAGATCAATTGAAGATTCTTACTTTAATTAAAAATGAAATAAATAAATTAAAAAATAGTTCAATTACTCAAAAAGAATATCAAACTATATTAGATATGTTACAGAATGATATTAAAATGGGTCTAGATGACACATATTCAATTTGTTTTAATTATGGAGTACAATTATTAAAATATGAAAATAAAAAAGATATTAAAACATCACAAGACATTGTTGATGAATACAAAAAAATATCTATAAGTGATTTAAAAGAATTTGCTTTTAAATTGTTTGATTTCACTAAAATAATGATTTGTACATTATCTCCAACTAAAATAGATGAAAAAGTTTATCAAAAATTATTTCATGAATGATTATTTTTTTGTTCATTTTAGGTATAAGTTTATATAAAAATTGAATTTATTTATCTTATAAATATAATATTGGTAATCAGTAATGATTGTTATCTGTATGAGAGAAGGGTCTGACAAACCTGGAGTGGCAAATACACTATAAACTGTAGCAACGTCTCTGCTTGTTTAGGATTGGGCACCCTAGGCTAATGAGATTCATACGATAGTCACCTGACTTTTTTTTATTATATTTTTTTTATATTTTTTTTTTATTTTTTTTTTATTTTTTATTATATTTTTTTTATTTTTTATATTTTTTATATTTTTTATATTTTTTATATTTTTTATATTTTTTTATATATTATTACGTCGATATATTGTAATCATTATAAAAATAAATACCCCTATCATTAACAATAGTGTTCCTACTTCAATTAATGATCCTAAGCAAAAACGAGATTCTTTAAACATTTTATCCATATTATCTTGGGTGAGAAATCCACCTTCAAATCCTTCAACTATTTTTCCTGGCATTTCTAATTCTGAATTTAATTCTGATACTTCTTCAGTTATATCTTTATAATAATTTAACAAATTAATTATTGAAAAAATAGTTAAAATATTATTATTTATTTCATTTGCTGAATCATAAGAATCACTATAAATCCATTGACCCATACTATTTTGAGTTCTAAGTAAAGCTAAAATAAATTTTTTATGTTCCTCGGGATCAATTCTTTTTTTTTCCTCAAGAAAATATAATAATAATAAAGCATATGATTTAGTGTGATCTAAATGATGAGTGTCTGAATTATTACTAATACTATTAAATATATCAGCTAATTCTCTTGCTATTCTTTTTTTAAGATGTAAAAAATTTTTATTATTCATTGCTTTTTGATAATTTTTTTCCATTAAACCAAATAGTGCTAATCCTACATTAAGATATCTAATAGATCTTTGATTAAAAATGTCTAATATTGGAATTATTTGTGTCAAAAAACCATCTCCTGTGTTAATATATTTTTCCATTTTTTGTACATAAACGTCTAAAGTATATTGATTATATTTTTGTAAATATATATCCCTTAAAAAATTAGTATCAAATAAATCGTTATTTTTTTTATTTTTTCCGAAGATAGGTTTTTTATGATCAATCATATAATTTTGAGAACATTTAATCAAATTATTATATGATTTATCAAAATTAAAATTAATTCCATATTGACCCTGCATATAATTCATTAAAATAGTAACACCTCCATCATATGTTTTTTTTTCTTTCTCTTCTTCGATCATATTTAAACGATATTGTAATAAATATTTTACCCCTTTAGACATAGCTTTTCTTATGCCTTTTTTAAATTTTTCATCATTATTTCCTATTTTTTCCATATTCTATATTATTTGATTATATATTTAAATTACTACTTTACCCTATTTATAGAAATTTTTTTTTTATTAGTGACCAATTAGATTAAAAAATCTAGACCAGAAAAATATTATAATTCGTATACCTAGGTAAAAAAATAATGGGAGACCTATCCACATTAAACCCACCTTCCACCAAGATATTGTTTTAGTATCTTCAAAACTCTCTTTGCTTTTTTTATTAGATGCTGTAGATTTAGATTTAGATTTATTTTTAGATTTAGATTTGGGTTTAGATTTGGATTTTGGATTCGCAAAACCCTCTTCAATATAAATTGTTGATATATCCTTCAAAGAATGTTGACTAATGAAATAATTAAAATTCTGGGCAAAGTAATCCTTAATTAAACCATACATTAACCAATTATCCATATAAGTCGCGCGATTAATTGACCATAAATTTTTTAGGTTACGACTTTTTAAAAGATAATTAACTAAATTGCTACCTTCTGTTTGAATAACTGGTGATTTTGGTTCCATTATTTGATATAAACAAAAAACTTTAATATAATTAATTGTTTTTTTAGAAGAACTATTAATTAAATATTTTTCAGTTAATTCTTTAACATAATCATAATAAGAATTTATTATATCAACCGGATCTTTATTTTGACTTGAAGAATCCGAAGAAGGATCGTTATTAATATTATTAACATTATTAATATTATTAATATTATTAATTTTAATACCAATAGATGGTTTTTCTTTTACTGCCATAATAGATAATAAAAGTTTAGGTAAATCAGATATCCAAGTAAAATCACCAGAATTCATGGTTTTAGTATCATAATTATTTTTAAATGAATTCATAATTATTTTAATGTCATAATATAGATTATTAAAGTAATAATTTTTAAGATATTCTTCTCTAAATAGATCTTTTTCAGATTGTAAATTAAGTCTATCATAACTATATGGATAAAAATTAGTACATATTTCAAACAATGTTTTACCTTTAATGTTTTCTAAAAATGATGGAAATTTAATAGGTATATTATATTTTCTAACATAATACATAATAATAGGTGTTAATCCTCCATCATAAAAAGGATATCTTACACTTTTTAGTCTTTCAATTTCACGACCAATAAATATTAATTCTAAATCTTGTATAAAATTTGAAATATATTCCTTACTTAATTGAGTACTTTCATTACTAATTTTAGGTGTTGTCATTTTTACTAGTCTAATCACAAAAAAATTTAGTATTCTTTTATATTATAATAGTTTTTTATTACTATATTTTTTACTATATTTTTTAATTTCATTTCATTTAATTTATAAAAAAAAAATTGATTTAAGATGTTTTTGAGCTATAATTTATATATATTTAAGTATAATTTAAATTAATCAGGATGATTCGTTCTCTTTATAATTTGACCCAAAAAATCAATTCACATATTACAAATATGCCTTCTAAAAAAGATTTTGATTTGCGTAGTGTAAGTCCGATTCTTAATCAATATGGTGGAAATGATTGGTATGATTATAAAATTAAAAATTCACCTTTAAAAACCACTGAATGTATGAATAATTATATGAAGATCCCAATTGTATTTAATGATCTTTCTAATGATGAATTAGAAGATATTTATGGCATGTACTTAGTTGTATGGAATCCATTTTGTGAAACATCCATTCATAATCATCCAGAAGGTGGTTGTTTAATGAAAGTTCTAGATGGAAAAATCACACAATATAAATTTCGTAATTCAGAAACTATGACTGAACAAGAAAATTTAAAAATTGGCGATATTTCATTCATTAATGATAATATTGGTTTACATCGTATTTGTAATGATACAATGAAATATGCTTATTCACTTCATTTATATTCACCCGCATTAAATGAAGAACAAATTAAAATTTCACATATTCTAAATGATATTAAAAATAAAAATTACACCAACCAAAAAGAAAAATAAGACAAAAAAATAACTAACGTAAATATTATTTTATAAAATTAAATAAAACATAAATATAAGTATTATATAATATTACATAAAATGACACGTGATTTAGAATATGAAAATAATAATATCGGATATGATTATCAATATCCCGAAGATGAAGGTGGTGGAATAAAATGTAAAAATTATAATTTATGTGAATCAATTCTACCAAAATGGTGGTATGATTGTAAAGGTAAATATTTATGCACTAATTGTGATATATTTAAATTTAGAGAATTAGAATTTAAAAATTGTCCAGAAAATGAAGAATGTTCTGTTTGTAATGAATCTAAAAAACAAGTTAAATTCCCTGCTAATTGTGGTCATTGGTTTTGTTGCGATTGTTCAAATTATATTTTATTTTGGGATGAAACTAGATATCATTTATCACCAGAACCATATGGTTGTCCACCTTGTCCTAATGGTTGTGTAAATCCAATTAGAGGAAAACAATGTTATTGTTATGAATATTTTGGAGATGAAGAAAATCCAGGTGTTATTCAAATTTGGGAGAAAAAAAATAAAGAACAATATAAAAAATATAATAATGCTCAAAATGAATCAATTGAATTATCTGAAACAACACCTGGATCAGTTTTTGGTTCAAAAAAATGTCCTCTATGTAGAAAAGCATATGAAACATAAATAAAATTATAATAATTCAAATGTATATTTTTTTGTTATTAATATATTAGTTTTCAAATTTATAATTAAAATTTTGTCTTATTTTTCTTTTTGATTGATGTAATTATTAATTATTAGTTATGATTGATAAATTATTATATATTATTATAACTAATATTGATATTAATATTAATGGAAGACTTAAAAAAAGAATTTGATTTTTTTTTAGAATTATTTTTAGAAGATCATCCTCAATATAGAGATGTATTTAATGGTGGTAAAAGGTTAAGACCTATATTAGTTTTTGAAACAGCATCTTTATTAAATCCATTATGGAGAACAGATGATACTTCTGTATTTAAAATAAAACAATATTCTTTGGTTCTAGAATTAATACATTGTACATCATTAATAATAGACGATTTACCATCAATGGATAATGATACATATAGAAGAGGAGAATTAACATTTCACGCAAAATATGGCAGACATGCTGCTTATTTAATGGTATACAATTTATTATCAACTATTAAAAATATATTATGGGAGAATGATAATAAAACTGAAAATTATATTAATTTTGAATTTTTCATCAATGAAGAAATGTATAATTTAGTTATGGGGCAAAAATACGATTTAGATATTGAATGGAAACCTGAAGAAGACCAGTCAAGAACATTAAAAATAGCAGAGATGAAGACGAGTTCCCTTTTTAAACTAGCAACAGTAGGACCTTTTTATTTATTAATTGATGATCATTTTCAAAATGAGATTGGAGAGGTACAAGAAATAAATGAAAAAAAAGAAAAATTATTAGAATTAGGATTAAACATTGGAATGGCCTTTCAATTAAGTGATGATAATTTAGATTTAGAAACTGATTTGAAAACTAATAATTATGGTTTAGAAACATCACCTTCAAAATTATTTGATAAATACAAAGAATATCATGATAAAATCTTAAAAAATTTAAATGATTTAGGGTTTAAAAAAGAATCAATTATTTATGAGATTTTAAATTTAATGAATAAAAGATTTTCTAAAAAAATCCAATAAATAAATAAGAAGGAAAGTTAAAAATAATTTTAAATATAATATAAATAATGGATTCATCAATAGTAAAAGAATTAAAAGAAAAATATAATGCATGTGAAATTATAAATAATAGATATGATGGAAATGAAAAAATAGTTAACTTTTATAATCAATATTATGAAGAAATAGAAAAATTAGAAAAAATGGGGTTTGAAATATGGAAAATATTTGGTGAAATTTGGAAAGAAGAAAAACAAAGTCTTATTCTAGAAATACTTAAAATGTCATTATTTTTAGAAAAAGAAGGACTCAAAATAAAAAGAACTATATTGAGATTGATTTCACAAGAAGATATTAAAAATAATCATACCATGATGGAAGATAAAAAATATATTATTGATTTACTTGAAAAAACTATAAATACTAATTCATCATATGTTAATATAAACTCTTCTTATGAAGATTTATGTGATAAATATCATAAAAATAGAGAAAATTTTAAGAATGAAGTTGAAAAAGAATTTAATCGTTTGAAAGGTGAAGAAAATAAAGATCATAAAAATAATAAATAATATAAAAACTTTGTCATTTATTAAAACTATAAAGATAAAGATTAAAAATATAATATAAATGTTTTCATTTAATCAAAACCAAAGTAATGGTCCTTATAAACCAGGTAATCCTAAAGAGACAGAATTATATGATTTATTAGAAGTAAAACCAGATGTAAATGATGAAGATCTTAAAAAATCATATAAAATAGTTGCTAAAAAGGTTCATCCTGATAAAAATCCAAATAATCGTGAAGAAGCAACACTAAAATTTCAAAAAGTAAACCAAGCTTTTAAAATTTTATCAGATCCACAACAAAGACAAATATATGATATGCATGGTATGAAAGGAATAGAAAACACAAATGGTGGGGGTGGAAGTGAAGGAGGCGAAAATCCATTTGATATGTTTAACAATATTTTTGGAGGTGGTAATTTTCCTTTTGGCGGTTTCCATGAAAGAATGACCAGACAAAAACCAAAACCACCACCAAGCAAACATAAAATTAATGTTACTTTGGCTGATTTATATACTGGTAAAGAAATTGATATCAATTTAAATCAACAATTAATTTGTAAAAAATGTCAAGGGACTGGTGCAAATAATCCAAGTTCAATTAAAAGATGTTCAACATGTAATGGTAAGGGTCAAGTGAATCAATTAAGACAAGTAGGACCCGGAATGATTCAGCAATCAACACAAACATGTGGTAAATGTAAAGGTAAAGGTAAAGTAATTGAAGATCCTAAAGATATTTGTGGAACTTGTAAGGGTGAACGCATAGTTAAAAATCTTAATACTATTAAAATTAATATTAAACCTGGAATGAATTTTGGTATGGCTATCCAGATGAATAATAAAGGTGATGAAATTCCTGATTTGGATGAACCAGGTGATTTGATTATTATTCCCGTTGAAAGTGGAGGTTATAATCCAAGTAATCTTAAAAGAAAAGAAAATAATTTACATATGAATATTGAATTAAGTTTAGTTGAAGCTTTATGTGGATTTAAATTGGTTATTTGTCAATTAGATGGTCGAAAATTAATTATTAATCATAATGGCAAAATCATTCAACCAAATGAAGTTATGAAAATTAAGAATGAAGGTATGCCATATTTAGATAAACCATCTACAAAAGGTGATTTATATATCCATTTTAACGTTGTTTTACCAAAGAATCTGGATAATAGTCGTAAAGATATTATTAAACAAGTTTTACCATCGGTTAAAAGAAATAATCATACTGTTTTAGATTCTGATAAACAAGAAGTTAAAAATCTTGAAGAAGCGAGGGATTACACTGAAACAAATACATCTAATACATTTAATGAAAATATTAATGTAAATGATTTTACAGAAATGAATCAAGATTTTGGGTTTAATATGGGTAATATGGGGGCACCAGGTGTTCAATGCGCTCAACAATAATTTTTTTTTATTTTTTTATTTTTGTAATAAAAAATATAAGTTTTTCAAGATATTTTTTATAAAAGTAATATATAATGGGGAGTGTTACTATTCAAGTATCTGAATTTGAAAAAATAATTAATAACGAAATAACCAAAATTTTGTCTTTTATTTCAAAAGAATACAAAATAGATAATAATGAATTATTAGATAAAATAAAAAGAAATTGGAATATTAATTTATTAGATTATTCAGATGTATTAAAACAGAGAAAATCAAGACCTATTAATCCGAATAATTTATGTATGGCAAGAAAACCTGATTTAAAAAGATGTACTAGAATAAAAAAAATTAATTGTGATTATTGTGCGAGTCATCAGTTTAATATTTTATATGGAAGAATAGATGAAGAACTACCTAAAATTATTGATAAAGATGTTGATAAATCTCCTCAAATAAGCAAAAGCAAAAGTAAAAACAAAAGTAAATCTAAAAGTAAATCTAAAAGTAAGAGTATACAAAATAAGAAAAAATATAAAAAATCAACAATTAAATTAAAACAGATCTTTATTTGTGAAAAAGAATATTTTATAGATAATAATAATCATTTATATATCAGAGAAAAAGATGGTGAAGAATTAAAATATAGACATATTGGAAATTGGGATAAAAATACCAAAACAATAAATCTTAAGGATAATATCAATACGAATAATAATAATATAATATCAAAATAAAATTGATTTTTTTGTTTTAATGTAATAATTAAATAGATTGTGAATAAAATGAGCTCTAAGTCTACTAAAAAACCTACTATTAAATTAGTTATTAATGATAGTTTGTTAAAATCATTAAATAAGATCCATTATAAACAAAATCATGAATTAATGAAAATTGTTTCTCAAGAAAAAGCAATACCATTGGAAACTCTTCTAAAATTTTTAGATGATCAAAAAACATATACAATTAGACATATTTAAAAGTTTTCACTATATTTTTATAATATTTTCGATATCAATAAAAAATATTATTAATTATTATTAATTATTTTTTATGTATATTGTATAATTTTCTTTTGGAAAAATAAAGTAAGTGGTATACTTAATAATAATGAGTATTTTAAATGAAATAAAAAATGAATTGATTTTAATTGGTGTGTTAATATTAATTGTATTACCATTATTAAATTATAATTTCAGAATAATATTTGTAATATTAATTGGATATTTAATAATTTTTCCAGAAAGAAGAAATACTATTTATATGATAATAAACAAAATTAAAAGTAAAAATATAAATACTGATGAAACTGTTGGGCCTTTAAAATCATCATCAGACAAATATAATAAATTATGTAATGAAGGAGATCAATTATTAAAAGAATTAAAAAAATACAAAAGAGATGAATCAAATGTTTATTTATCCATTAAAATATCATGGAAAAAATTTAAAAAATTAAGTAATTTATTATTATCTGATACAAATATTACATATCCTCAGCATCTATTTAGTACATTAATTGATCAACGTAAATATATTTTAAATCAAATGTCTGCTATGATAATTGATTTGGAAGCATTGAATTTAAAAGAATCTACTTTGACTAAAGATAGAACATTACCATTAGATGCGGGTCTTAGAATAATAATACGTAAAACGGATGTTGTTTTAAATTATATTTTAAATATTATTAAAAATAAAATCAATACAGATTGGTCTGAAAAACCATATACTGAAATTAGTCCTGTTGAATGGGGTTTTCCTCAAGCATATAATCAAAATAAATTAGATATTATAATTTAGATTTAAAATATAATTTAGATTAAAAATATAAATAAAAATAAAGCTAAAAAGTATTTAAATTTTTCTTTTTTATAGTTAAAGATAAAGATAATCAAGTATTAATATATAAATATAATGAGTGATACTAATAGAATAAATACAAATACTAAGAATCAAACAGAGGAAAAAATATCACCTAATACTGGTAATACTGGAGAAACTTCTGTATTATCTGAACAACAACCTGAAATACAAACTCAAGAAGTAGAACAACAATTACAAATACCAGAAAAAGATTCTGAAACAACCACAGAAGTCGCACCAGAAACAGAAACTGAAGTAGAAGAGGTAGCACCAGACATGGAAATACCAGAAACCCAACAAGAAGAAATAGAACCACAAGTTACAAGTACAGAAGAACCAGATAATCAAAATATGAATATGAATAATTTAAATAAAGAATTTGATAGTTTAAATAATAATCTTGATGAAGAAAATGAAGAAAATGAAGATGAAAATCAAGAAAAATACGAAATTCAAGAAACAAATGAAACTCAAGGATCATTACATAGAATACCTGAACTTGAAATGGGAGAAAGAAGAAAGAAAACTGCTTTAATTATTGTAAACGTTCAAAATTGTTTTTTCAAAGGAGGAGCTATGGCAATGTATCCAGATGATGATCCAAAAGAAGATGTAGCCAAAGAAAAAGAATTTATTAGAAGAATAAATCAATTAATTGCTTTATTTGAAGAAGATAAAGATTATTTTAATGCTAGCTTATCTGGTTCTCCTATTTATGTTGATCATATGATTAAAACAATTGATCCTAATTCAGAATTAGAATTATATGATGGTACTTACCCAACAGGAACTCGTAAGAAATATTATTTTGATCATATTGTGTATACTCAAACAGCATACCCACCTGATCATAAATCATTTGCTAGCCATCATTATTTAAGAGAAAGAAAAAATAAAATTAATAATTTAATTAAGATTAAAGATTTAACCTTAGAAGAAGCTATTGAAAGAGTTCCAGAAGATTCTTTAGATTTACATTATTGGTCGTATGTTAATAATAATTTTGAAAATCAAGGTATGTTACAATTTGATAAAAAAACAGATGAAAAATTATGGGCTGACCATGCTTTAATAGATGGTTCAGATACAATTATTGAAAATGAAACATGTTATAGAGGTGTTGAATTTCATCCTAGATTAAATTTAGGACCTTTATATCGTCCAAATCCTTCAATAAATTCGCAAGTTTATATAAATCCTCCAAATGTTGATGGAAGAGGTAGAATTGTTTGGTTAGAAGGTGATAATAGATCAACACCACGTTCTGCTTTTATGAATAATATGAAGGAGGAGACCGGTTTAACTAAATATTTGATAAATAATAAAGTAGAAAAAGTTTACATCGTAGGAATGTTTAGAGATTTAATGGTTGAAGCTACCGCAATAGATGCTGTTTCATCTGGATTTGATGATGTTAATATAATTTATGATGCCACATTACCATTTGGTATTCCTTTTAATACAACCGATGTAAATAATAAATTTTTCTTTAAAGATAAGGCAGAGATAGTTTCATTCTTAGAAAGAATTGAAAGCTCTGATGATGAAAGAAATTTTTATAATTTCTTGAAAGAGAATAATAAATGGTGTCTTAATCTAGAAAATAAAAATATTAAAATAATAAATTCAACTAATATTTTTGATTCAATTACAGTTGGTAAAGAAGAATATGGTTGTGGTTTTAATCCAGAAGGATTGATTAAGAATTTTGATTTACTTCTTAAAACAAGTACATATACAAGTCGTAAAAAGAATGCAACAATAGTTTAATTTTATTTTATTTTATTTTAATCATTTTTATTTTAATCATTTTTATTTTAATTATTTTTATTTTTATCTCTTTTAATTTATTTTTCATATTTTCACCCTTTCAAATAGTTTTATTTTATTTTTGTTTTTTTCTTCTAATTATATAAAATAACAATTATATTATTGATAATTTAAGATGAGTTATATTGCTAATGGATGTAATGATTGTTCCACTCTTGATTTTGGAGGGAACGGTTTATTAAGCGGTGGAAATCAAACTAATTTTTTAACATCATCGCAAAATGGTATGTTTGATAATTCTTCAGCTAATCAATTTATGTACCAACAACCACAACAAGTACAACAAGTACAACAAGTACAACAACCACAACAACAAGTTCAAATGGTTCAACAAGCTCCAATGGTCCAAGTTCAACAACAAGCCCCAATGGTTCAAGTTCAACAAAATGTACCAAAAGTTCAAGTATCAGTTAAACCAACACAACCATACCAAGCTCAAGTCCAACCACAACAAGATAAATCACAAGGTATTCAAGGGGTTATTAGTCATTATTTTATGGATAATGCGTTTGTTCTTACAATTGCTTTCTTAGTTGCTAACGCTTGGCATACAACAATTAAATATTATATTGATCAAGCCATTAAATTTAATGGAGGTACACCTACATATTACGTTGTTTATGCTGTTCTAGCTACAATTGTATCAATCTTTTTATCTAGCTTAAAACCATAGATTATATTGTTTTTCTTTTTGTTTTTACTCAAGTTTTAGTTTTGATTTTAATTTTAATTTTAATTTTAATTTAATTAATAAATTTTTAATAAAATCTAAAAAAGTTTTCTAAAGAAAAATATAAATGGATATTGAAAAATATGCCAAAGATTTATTAAATATTGTAACCGATTGTTTAAATGAAATAGTTATTAATGATGATTTAAAAAAATTAATGAATTATATCATGGAAAAATTGGTTAAAATAACAAATAATAAATATGGCTTTTTAGGTGAGATATTAAAAGATAGAACTGGAAATTCTTTTATAAAATATCAATCTATAATTAATTTATTAAACAAATCTAATGAGAATTTTTTATCTACTTCAATAACTAGTTCAATATCAAACATTTCCGGGATAGGAACAGGAACATATTTATCAGAAGAATATGATTACCCTGAAATTTTTAATTTAATTTATACAGAAAAAAAAATAATAATATCTAATGACATTGAAACTGATCCTAGAAACATAAATCACACACGTAATAATGTTATAACCCACTCACAAGATATTATTTTACAAAAGATAATTGGAATACCTTTGATTTATAAAAATGAAATAATAAGTATATTAGTTTTAGCTAATTATCAAGATGAATACGATAATGAATATATTGAATACATTAAACCATTTATTCCTTTGATAAGTAATATTATTATTAATTATAAAAATAAAATTAGTCTAAATTATCAAAAGGATTTATTTTTATCTCATATGAGCCATGAAATAAGAACTCCATTAAATGGCATTATTGGAATGGGTCAATTTTTAATGGATACAAAATTAAATGATGAACAAAAAAAAATGATTCATATAATTAATAAATGCAGTCTACAATTACTATCATTTGTTAATGATTTGTTAGATTTCTCTCATATAACAGATGGTAAAATAAATTTTGAAATTAAAGAATTTGATCTAGAAGAATGCTTAAAATCAGCATTAGAATTATTTCAACTAGAAATAGATGATAAGAAACTATCTATTTTTATTGATTATGATCGAAAAATACCTATTAAAATTATGCATGATAGACAAAGAATACAACAAATAATTGTAAATATAGTTTCAAATGCTATTAAATTTAGTAACGATAAGGGGGTTATTAAAATATCAATCAAATTAGATAAATATATTTCAGATGAACAAATGTTATTAAAATTCGTAATAGAAGATACTGGGTGTGGTATTTCTAGATTAGAATTAGATAAAATTAAAGATAAATTAAAAGAGAATGATGAACAGCAAACATTAAATAATTATAATATGAATTATAGTATTGGTTTAGGATTACCAATTTGTAAATTTTTAATAAATAAAATGAATGGACTATTTGATATTGAAAGTATGGAAAATGTAGGTACAACTATTACAATTAAAATACCTTTCAAATATAATGTTATTAGAAAAAATATTTGCGATGATATTAAAGATAATAATCAGGTATTAATTATTTCAAATAATCTAGAAAAAAGACTTTCTATAGTTGGTTCTGTTATAAATATTGGATTATTACCTATACCTGTTAATACGATTGACGAAAGTAACATATATATAACAAATATTAATACTAAATTTAATTTAATCATACTTTTAATAAATTCTTTAGATGATATCAAAAATACATTAAATTCTTCTAATCATGGTGAACAAAGATATCATATATATAAATTAATTAAAAATAGTCAAAGTAAAAATCATAATACTAATTTAGTTTTATTTTATAACAAAAATAATATTCCTGATAAAGATATTAGTGTATTTGATTTTATTGAATATAAATTTGATATTAATTTAATAGATAAAAATAATATAATTGATATTTTGGGTAAACAATTATTTAATCCAAAAAATGATAAAAATGATAAAAATGATAAAAATAATAATCTAAATGGGTTATTTAATTTAGATGATGTTAAAATATTGAGTGTTGAAGATAATTATTCTAATCAAAAAGTTATACACAAAATGCTGACGGAATTAGGTATATTGAGTAATAATATTACATGTTTATGTGATGGAATTAATTTTATTGAAAATATTGAAAATGGATGCATATATGATATTGTATTTATTGATTTAAAAATGCCTCGTTTAAATGGGATCGAAGCTACAAAAGAATTACAAAAGAAAAGATTAAAAAAAAATATGTTCTTTGTTGCGATAACAGCAACTGTTACTGATAATACAATCAAAGAATGTTTTTCAATCGGTATGGATGCTTTTATACCAAAACCAATTGATATTAAAAATCTAGTAAATATTATTAAGACTTTTATGAATAAAAAAATTAAAAATTCATTAGGTCTATAAATTTCTCTGAAGTTGATACATTAATTTTTTTTTTAAATCATTTGTATTAATATTATCGAAATTAAATACATATTCATAAGTATTTTTTCTATGTTCTATATTATTAGAATTGGTACTATTATTATTATTATCAATTGTATTTATATTTTCATTATCATTTACAATATTATTTTCATTATCATTTACATTATTATTTTCATTATCATTTACATTATTACTATCATTATTATGTTCATTATTAATTTGTATTATTGATTCATTAATATTTTTATGATGATTCGTTATGTTAGAGGATAAACTCAAAGACATTTTTTTACTTTTACTTAATTCTTTTGATATTTGTTCATCTAGAAATGATTGATTCATCATTATTAATTCACCACGACTAATTAATTTAAAATACTTATCCCAAAATTGTTGTTCAATATCCAGGGATATTTGTTTTTGATCATTAATCATTTTACGAATTTTTGACATATATATATGATAATCTTCTTTTTCATCGTTTTCAGACCCAATTTGTTCTTCAATATTATCAATTATTAATGAATAACTTTTAGAAGCATTTAGATGATCATTATATTTTTGTTCAGCATTAAAAAATTTAACCCATATTGATAATACTGATCCAATTAATGTAAAAAAACTAACAAACAGATTTATCCAATAACGATTAACATCACTAACTTTATCTGATAAAGAAACAAATAAAGTACCTGTTGATATTGTCATTATTGATGTTTGAGGTAAAAATAATTTTTGATGAAGTTTTTTATAATATGAACTAGCATCTTTATGTAAATATTGATATATCTTTAATTCTTGACACTTTCTTTTTAATTGTTTAATTTTATAATCATTCCATCCATTGTCTATTATGACCTGAACACCCATATCTTTTTTTACTTTTACTTTCCCTTTTGATTCCAATTCTGATTCCAATTCCATATTCGATTTTAATTAAATTATATATTTAACTAAAATCTTATTTTATTTAGTATTTTTCTTAATATTTTTCTTAATATTTTTCTTAGTAAATTATAAAATTAAATAAAATAAAAATGGATATGAGAAATTCATTATTACAATTAGTACCTTTAGCTGTATTAATTGGTAGCTCAGCTACAGTTCAAAGTACATCATATGTTAATGGTGTACCAACATGTGAAAACTATATTCTCAATACATACCTTTTTCTAACAATTGCGTTATCACTCGTTGTAACATTAACATTATTTATGAACATTATAATGCCAAATTACACTGAAACTGTATATTCTAGTTTAATATCATTAATCATAGTATTAATAGTTCACATAGTTTTATTATTTTACTTAAGATATCTTATTGATACTATTTCACCATTAGAAGTTAAGAAAAAATTAGCAACATGGTTATTATACATTATTAACTTAACATTATTTATACTACCAACCTTACAAAGAATGATTAAAAATAAAGAAGGCGGGTTTATTGTATCAACAATGTTATTAACTCTTGGTATGACAGTAGCTCTTTCATTACTTGTCTTTATTAAACCTGATTTAGTTAAAACACAAACATGGGCGCCTTATATATTTATTGCTTTATTATGTTTAGTATTAGGATTGTTAATTCCTATTTTTACTTGTTTAGCAGGTGTATGTAATAATTCATTTATTAATTCATGGTATTATTATCTTGCCATTCTAGGTGTAATAATATTCTGTTTTGTATTATTATATTATACAAAACAGGTTATTGAAAATGCTGATAAATGTAAAAAACCTGAAGATGCTGATTATATGAAAGAATCAACTAATTTATTTATGGCTATAATTAATTTATTCTTAAATTTATTAGGTAGAAAAAGAAGATCATAAAAAAGTTAAAAGTTAAAAGTTTTTAAGTTTTTTTATTTTTATTTTGTTTAATGAAATGATATGATGTGATATTAATTTTTTAATTTATAAAAAATATAAATATAAAAAAACATAACATGATGTATTGGAAGAGTCCAACGTGAGTATATATCAGTATACCGGCAATCATACAAGAAACAGCAAAAACAGTCCAATTACTAGTATTTTGTGCTGAGAATTTTTGAGGATTACTATTTTTATATAAATTATTAAATATTCCTATTACGATTAAAAAAAATAGGAATAATACAGTTATGCTTAAAATATGCCAAGTTTCCATTATTCTTTTCTACTTTTAGAGTAAGATATAATAAAATTATAAAATTATAAAATTATTAAATAAAGAAATAAAGAAATAAAGAAATAAAGAAATAAATAAATAAAAATGTTAGGTTATATTATTTTATATGCTATTCAGCAAATAATAGATTCTTTATATATATTTTATCAATCAACTGGTCTAAAATGGGTTATTGCATTATCTTTCTTCATTCTTAATTTTGTTTCATATTATCAAAATCCATTATTGTTTTCTGATTCAAGAAACTGTAATGGTATGCCATGTCGTTGGTTTACATTTATAGCAGGTATCGCAAATCTGTCATTAAACCTACTTGGTATTATTGGTTTATGGTATTGTGCTCCGTTTACAGATTATTTACCTGATTATTGGTACATTCCATTAGCTATATTATCATATGCTATTTTAGTTCAGATAACATTATCTGTAAAAACAACTTATGATGATGGGACATTTAATCCACCACCCAAAGACTTATGGAGTAAAAAAGAAAGAGTGTGGTTAAATGTTATTATTACAATTCTCGATTTAATCTTCTTCCATCAAATGTACTTAGATGGTGGTAAAAAACTTGTAGATAACCCCCGGGTTCTGGATGATTTTATTTTAGGTAGATTTGGTGGATGGAATGAATCTAAATTTGAGTTCCTTTTAGGTTGGTGGGGTATAGGTGGTTTAATTATAGATTTATTAGCAGTTTATTATGCTGCTATATACCAATCATGTGATTATAATTTACCACCAAGTTGGGATTATTAATATAATTTCATTATATTTTATTTACTTTCAAAAATTTTTCTCTATATAAAATAAAAAATAATATGGAAAAAGAATATGAATACTCAGTAACCTTTTATGGTCTTCAAAAATGGTATAAAGACATGTTTGAAAAATTAGGCTGGATGCTTTTAGCCGAAAGAGATGGTCGTGACTACAAAATAGTTTCTTACAAGGAAGGGCTTAAAAATCTTGTTCAAGCTATTGAAGAAAAAATGACATATACCCATGATGTTGATAAATTACAAGATCTTAAATTTTTACATAAGAATGTTATGACATTATGTGAACATGTCAATAAAGATTTCAAAAGTGGAAAAACATCATTGTCAAATAAACGTAGAACATTAAGAGCTAAACTTTCACATCCTGGTACTCGCTCACGCACTCGCTCATCATCACGCAAATAATTAATTTTTTTTATTTTTAGTATATTCATCATATATAGTTTGATATCCGTCAAAAACTTTTAATAATGTTTTGTGTTTTTTAATATATGCTTTTTTTAATTTTTCAAATTTTTCTTTATATAATTTATCTGATTTATCTATTGAATTAATAACATCTTCTGGTTTATCTTTTTTTATTTTAACTGATAAATCCCCGCTAGATGAACTTTTTTTTATTGTTTTAGATTTTATTTTAGTTTTTTTTTTAGATTTTTGTTTCTCTATAATTTCAGGATTTTCTACTGGAATAACATAAGGTTTCATCATTAAAATTTTTTTTTCAATATACTGTTTTAAATCATTTTCTTCTAATTTTGTAATAGGAAGATTAGGTTGTTTTGGTAATTTTTTGTGAGATACATCAATATCATATCTATATTTATTTAAAGTGTGTCTTTCTAAATCTTTATTAAAAACATCTCCTTTTTGTTTTTCTTTAAGATAATCATAACTTCTAACTCTTGGTCTTCTTTGACTATAATCTCTACTTCTATTTCTGCCTCTACTTCTACTTTGATTATCATTATAATATTTTTTTTTTCTAGATTCACTTGTATATCTTTCTCTAGGTATTACTTCAGGTGGTAAATATTTAATGGGAGGTTTTTCCACTAATAAATCTTTATATTTTTCTGGATTAAAAATATGTTTTATTTCTTCAGGGGGTTTTTGTTCTAGATTAGGTTTTGGAAATCCTAAAGGTGTTAAAATTGGAAGACCTGATGTTAGTGGAACTTGTTGAGGAGATTGTTGTATTTGTTCTAAATTAGGATTTGGTAAGGAAGGTTTAATATTCTCTGGTATTGTATTAGTACCTTTTTTAACATATATGTATCCATGATAAGGTTCTACCATTTATATTTATATTTATAATATTATAATAAAAAATATATTGTTAAAAAAATAAAATTAAAATAAAACTATATCACATCAATAAAATTTACTTGATATGAATTTTCAGTAATACTAGAATACAAGAAATTCATCAAACCATTTGGGATATTTTTATTTTCATTTGTAATTTTTTCCTTAACTAAAAAATCTTTAACTTTCTTTTGAGTTAATTTAACTGGTTTTACATGAGTTATAATATTATCATCCTCATTACAATTAAATGAATTCCATTTTGTTGGATATTTTTCTTTATCTTCAGAATAAAAACAATTATTTAAATTAACGCTGGCATGTGGTTTATTTTTAAATTTATTCGGATTTATAATAGTTTTATTTTTTCTAACTTTTGGAATTATAACAGCCTGATTATTTATATCTTTATTAATAATAGTTGTTCTAGATATATCTTCATGTAGTATTTTTTCTTCTTTTTCTTTTTCATTTACTATTAATAATTCTGATTTAATACAATCAGAATTTAGATCTGTGCTTTTATCTTTAGAATCCAATATATTAATTTCACAAGTTTTATTGTTAATCTCTTTTACTATTACTTTTTTCTGAGGAAGAGGGAAATCTTCTTCATCCGTATCATAATAAACTGATTTAACTTCTGAACCAATTGTATCTCTCTTAATCGGTAACGGTTTATATAATTCTTTTGATTGATTATTACTAGGTATTCTTGGAATATTAATATTAAACCCACCAGATTTATTTACTTTTTTTGACATATTTTCATTAATTGATTTATTTAAATTTTGATTTTGTTGTTTAATTTGATTTTGTGGTTGAACTTGAGGTTGAACTTGAGGTTGAACTTGAGGTTGAACTTGATGTTGAGATAGATATTGTTGCTTTTTTTGATTTTGGTTATGTAAAGGTTTTTGAACATATTTTCTAGAAACCTTTGCTGATTTTGGAGGTAAATAATTATTATTTTTCAACCATTGTTGATAATCTCTTTCGGCAACTTTTTGATCATATCTAAAAACCAAATGATCTTCTTGTTTTTTCTTTTTTTTATCATCTTTGTCTCTATCATTAATTCTATTACTTATACCACCACCTTCAATCATCATGTCTGTTGAAATTTCATCTAATTTTAATTCTTTAAAAATATTTTCATTTTCTGATTGAACATTTTGAATAACGTCTTTTCTAGGTATAATAAGATTAGAAGTAGTAGTGTGATTAATTTTTTTTTCTTGTTTTTCTTGTTTTTCTTGTTTTTTTTGCTCAGGTAATAAATCTTGTAGTTTTCTTTTTTCTTTAATAATATCAATTCTTAATTGTAGTAATATTGGATGATTTTCTGGTAATCTTTCAACATAATTATCATATTCTTTAATTTTATCTTCAATTAAAGAAATTTGTTTAGCTAATGTTTCTTGATATAATTCTTCTTTTGTTAAAATTTTCTTCTTAACTTTAGATTTCTTTTGATCACCATCATTATTATCATTATTATTACCATTATTATTACCATTATTATTACCATTATTATTATCATTATTTATAATTGCGTCAATTACATTGATAACATTGTCATTGTTTTGATCATTCAAATTTTTTTTATTATTTGATTTTTTAGTATTTGTGTTTTCATTATCATTATCATTATCATTATCATTATCATTATCATTATCATTATTTGAATCAATAATATTTAAAAATTTATTATCACTATTCAATCTAACTACTTTGATCCTTTCTTCTGGTTTTTGGATAATTAATTTTGAATCATTTTGATTTGGATGTTGATTTGGGTGTTGATTATAATTAATATGATTAATATGATTAATATGATTAATATGATTATTATGATGATGTAAACTATGACTAACATATTCTCTAATATTAATTGATGGATCAGGATTATATATAACAGCAGGTTTAGGTGTCTCTTTTTCCTTTTCTCTTGTTCTAGATATATTTGAAACTGATGCATTATTAATTAAAGAATCTAAAGTAGCTCTAATTGGTTTAGGTTTTAAAATAGGATGGTGATCCTTTTTAGTAGTTGAATCTAAATCAAGTTTTAAAGTAACTGGTTTGGTAATTATTAAAGAATCTGTCGCATCTTCTGAAAATTTTACTCTTTTATGAGTTTTAGGTTGATCTATTTTTTCTTTAATATTTTTAGATGTTTCAATATTTGACATAACTGAATCAAAAAAATTATCTAATGTTTGTTTATCAACAGGATTCGATGATGATTCTTTTCTTTTAGGTTTTTTTTTATGACTTTTTGATTTCAATGATTTAATAACTTCTGTAACATCCGATATTTCATTATTTTCACTAAAACCTGGAATTGAATATTGATTCAATATTTTTTTAAAATCTTCAATTTCGAAATTAAAATTATCTATATTTTCTGATAATTTATCTAAATTTATCCTAGATTTCAAAGGTTTTTTCTTTTTATGTGTTTTAGATATTTCCATATAATCAAATTAAAGTTAAAACTAAAACATAATACTTATTAATTAAAAAAAGAAATTATAATCTAAAATTTAACATATCATAAAAATAGTATATTTAGTATTTTATATTTAATTAAAATTGATTTTTCTTAAAAAATTATTTAAATAATGTAAATATTTTCTAAAGTATTTACGCTTATTACTTGTTTCTCCAGGTAATTTTTCATCATCCTCAAAAATGATGTCCTCTATGGAAAACCACATCGTCATCACTATCCATCCGGAAGATGTGTATGAAGATAGTATGATGGGTGAAAGTGGTCAATATACAGACAAACCTTCATTGTGGAATATTTCAGACCCTTCTGAATTGTCTTTTGTAGACTTCACAAATTATCCATCAGATGAAACCCAGATTGATTATGATTTCAAGTATCCATATGATAGCAACAGTGAGACAAATGCCAGAGACCACTTGGTTTCTGACTCCAACATCAACGATGAGAACATTTTTCGAACCAAACCCAAGCAATGGTGGGTTGTTTCAAAAAAAGTCAGGGATTACATTAATTCCTTTCGTTCAATATCGCCTGTAAATTCTCAAATTGACTATTCAGACATTGATCTTGAAATGCAAGAAGTTTCTGAAGATGAAGAAGTTACTTCACAACCTGTCAACACTCTTCTTTACCGCCCTTCTTATTGGTAGAATATTATTATTTCACTTTTAGATAGATAGGTTATTAGGTAAACATTTATTTTTTTTATAAATTTAAAAATTAAAATTTAATGTATATTTCAAAAGTTTTTTTTCAATTGAAATAAAAAGGGATTATTCGGATTATTAGGATTGTATGTTTTATTAAAAATTGAAAGAAATCATAATATTATTTAAATAATGTAAATAGTCATTGAATTATTTACAAATCTTACTTGCTTACCAAACAAGTAAATCTCCAACCTCTACCTTCATATAAAATGATGAACTCTCCTGAAAAAGACAATGTTTTCACTTTTAGCAATTGTTCGATTGATGAGTTACCTTACATCCCAGGTGAGATCCCATCAAATATCGAAGAAATGTATGAAAAAGGAGATCTCACCGTTTCTCACCCTCGTATGATAGCTTTTCTTCATAGCAAACATGACTCATGGTGGGGTGTTTCGAAGAAAGAGCGTGACTATATGGACTCTTTTCGGTCTATGTCTTGTGATGGATCTCATCAGAAACGTATTGAAGAGGAATACTCTCTTCAGTTTCATGATGTTTCATACACTCATGGCGAGATCGCATCAGATATAGAGGCACAGTACGAACAAGGAAATTTTACATTTTCACATACTTCTTCTGAATCTTTTCAATCGAGGTCTTGTTACGAATGTGAATCTGAGTTGCCATACTTAAATATTAAGGATGGTTTCAAAGATGAAGAGGATATACCTATAACACCGGTTAACCCTCATCTTTACCGCCTTTCAAATTGGTAGTAAAATTCCTAATTTAGAGTTATTTGTAGAATTTAACATAAATCATACAATAACTCTAAACATTTTTTTATTTTTTATTTTTTCAATAAAATCAATAAAAATCAATAAAAATCAAAAAAAAACAATAAAAAAATATCAAAAAGTAAATGAACTATCTTCTAATAGTTACTTTGATTGTATTTGTTTTATTACTGCCATCATTTGTTCTAACTATTACATTAGCGGTTCCATAATTAACAGGAGTTATTACACCAGACGCAGACACTCTCAAAATCCGTGTATTACTAGAAGTCCATGTAAGACTTTTATTAGTTGTATTGTTAGGTAAAACCACAGCACTTAATTGATAAATTTTTGGAAATTTCAATGTTAATGAACTTGGAATAATTCTAACAGATGCTGCTTTAACAACTGGTGTTGGAGTTGGAGGTGGTGGAGTTGGTGTAGTATTATAATTAGTTATAGCGGTATTTAATAATCCACCTATAATAGAACCTAATCCAGTACAATTATCATATCCTGAACTAGCATTAAAAGCACCATTGCTTCCACTAACTACATCATGAAAACAATTTAAATTATTGTAAAAAATTGGATTTCCTATTTTGTTTGTATTGACACACATAAGATATGATGCCATAGTTGGCGCGGCTACACTAGTTCCGCCAAAAATATAACTATCTCCATTAATTATATATAAAACACCTGTTGCTGGATCAGCATTTAAAGCAATATCTGGGACAGAACGTCTAATAGCTGTTAAAGAATTTTGATAAGTTGGTTTTGTAAAAAAAGCACTAACAGCACCACCCCCTGAAGACCAAGCTGTTTCAACGGTGTTACCATCATAAACTAAATTAGGACATACTAATTTAGTGCCACCACAAGCAATTACATTTGGACTTGATGATGGGAAATCTGTATATGATCCAGTACCACCTACTCCATTATTAGAACCATTATCTCCTGTTGCTGTACATATATTAATACCTCGTGAAACAGCTGTAGCAAATAATGTATTAATACTTGTTAACAAAGAACTTGTATAATATATTTCTGGAGCACCCCATGAAATTGAAATCACATTATGTGTATATGGCGAAATATTTAGAATATAATTAATTACATTAACAAATTGTGATAAACTATTAGGTGAAATATATAAAATTATTGTTAATTTGGATGTTGGACAACAAGCACCAATTTGTTGAACATCTAATGTATTTTCAGATGTAGAAATAAAATCAGATGGATTATTAGTGGCACCATTAATTGGTTTAACAATAATAGTAGGCATATTTTCTGGTGCTATCCCAATAGATTGCCAATATTGATGACAATCGCTATTAGTTAAAATACCAGTTACTGGATCATATGTACCATAAAGACCACCACCAAAAGAAACTACAGCAACATTTAAGTTTGTTGTAAAAGTAGGTGACGGAAAATTATAGATTGAAGCTAATTCATGGGCATAAAACCAAGCCCGATTAGGCTTTGGAATGAGTCTAGGTGTAATAGAATCAGATGTATGAGCATTTAAAGTATCATCGCACAAAGGATTTTCACATTTTGAAACAAAAATACATCTTGGTTTTAATACATTATCTGTTTTTTTGGATAGATTAACCATTTTTCTTTTATTTTATATACATTTTTTATTTTTTATTGACTAAAAATATAAAATTGAAAATATTATCAAATATTACAATATAATTGTTTTACTCACACATATATTCAGACTCTATATGACAACGAATTTTAAAATAGAAAACGCAAAAGCTTTTTATGCTGTTTATAAAGGCTATCAAAAAGGGATTTATTTAACTTGGGATGAATGTAAAAAAAATGTTGATGGATACCCCAAACCAATTTATAAAAAATTTACTAATATGAATGATGCTGAATCTTTTATGGAACATGGGGATTTATCAGTTACTTCTATTTCTAATTCTTCTAGTATCAAAGCTAAAGTAAAATCAAAACCAAGCATTTTAGATTTTATTGAAACAGAACATACTAGTATGTCTGATACTAAATCAAATATAGAAAAAGAAAAAGAAAAAGAAAAAGAAAAGGAACCTTATGAGAATTATGATCAAAATCATAATCATAACAATAAAAGTATCAAAATAAAAAAAGATGAATCCCAAGAACAATTAATTAATCCTAATTATTTCCAAAAGGAATATGTATATATATTTTGTGATGGTTCTAGTATACAAGACAATAATTATAAATCCATCCGATGCGGATATGGTGTATATATTGTAAAGCAAAATGGTGAATCTATTTCAATTCCCACTCTAATTGATCGTTCAGTTGAGGGTACAAATAATATAGCGGAACTTAGTGCTATTTTATGTGGTCTTAAAATTGTAAAAAAATATAAACTTAGAAAGGTTATATTTATATCAGATTCTGTTTATGCGATTAATTGTATTACTGTTTGGTCTAAAAATTGGAAAAAAAATAATTGGCAAACATCTAAGAAAACCCCTATTGAAAATGTAGAGATTATTCAAGAAGCTGTTGAATTATATGATTTTCTCAAATCTCAAGAATATGATTTAATTTTTAAACATATTAATTCCCATATGAAACAACCTGATGAAATAGATTCATATGAATACTTTTTATGGTATGGAAATGATATGACAGATCAATTGGCTAGATATGGTGAAATAACAAAAAAATATAAAAAACCTGAAGTTAAACTAGAATGGTAGAATATTATATCATAATATATTTATAATTATCATTACCAAAGAATAATTTTTTTTATTTTTTTATTTTCAGTTTCAAATACAATACTTTCTGGTATTATAGTATCTTTCCATACATTTGATGAATAAAATATATCTTTTAAATTAATATAAATATCGTAAATATTAATATTTTTTTTTATATATGTTTCATGAATAATTGGTAATTCAATATCAATATTTTCGGTAATTAGGTTATCTGATTGATCAGTATTTTTAAATTTTTTTAATATCAAACCATATTCTGAATTAAATAAATATCCAAAAGAATCTATTAAATCCATTTTCATTTCATTAATAAGAGATGATTGAAAAAGAACATATATAGTTTTTTTTCCTTTATTATTAATTCTAATATATATATCCTTAATATACAATTCTGGTTTTAGATTACAATATTTTTCAACAAATCCATTAAGTAAATTGTTGACGTCAATTTGATTTTTAATTTTTTCAGCATTTCCTCTACTCTGTCCTTCAAATAAAATAAGAGATTTACTGTAATTCTCAGACCATGCAGGTGATACTGTTACACCCATACTATCTATTTTATTTTGAAAAGCTTTAATTAATTCAACAAATTCTGTTGGCATTCTTAATTTTAAGAAATGAATAAACATTCTAATATTTTCTTAAGATATCATCACAATCAAAAAATAAAATAAAATAAAAAAATCAATTTTATGTTATTGTTCCTAAATAAACCAATTATCTATAATCATTACAGGTCCATATATATTTTCATTTTCTGTAAAGTAACCACAGTTTTTCATAAATTTAGTAGCTAATTTATTAACATTTTCTTCTTTAATTTTTTCAGGTTCAATGTTATTTGTATCAGTATAGTCAATATATGCTAGAATTGGCTTTTTAAATCCCCATTTACGACTCATTTCTAAACCTTTCTTAACAATAGTTTTAATAACTAGTTTTCTTTCAGGACTTTTTACTTCTTCTAATTCTTCTTTTTTTTCTTCATTATTTTTTTGTTCTTCTGGTGTTTTTTGACACTCTTCTTTTTTTATATCATTTTCTTTTGAATCATTTTCAACATTTTCAACATTATCAACAGATTTTTCTGTTTTTTCACCTTCTTTTTCTTCACTATTTTCAACATTTTCAACATTATCAACAGATTTTTCTGTTTTTTCACCTTCTTTTTCTTCACTATTTTCAACATTGTCTTCTCCTACCTTACCATCATTTTCGCGGGTGATTTCAACTTCGATTTTTCTATCTAATTCAACTCCATGTGAATTTTTCTTTTGTTTTCCTGCTTTATTATTTTCACTTAATTCATATAATTCAGAATCATTGATTTCTCTTTCAATATAACTTCTAAGAATATCCATTGTAAAATAATCCTTACTACATTTAAATTTTAATTTACGATATTCTTTAGTTTCTGGTGTAAAAGCAACACAATCAAAAGATCCCATCACACGATTATCAAAATTTGAAGTTTCATCAAACTTCTGTTGAAATACTTTATCTTTATGATATAAGATATCACGATAAGTATCCATTTTGTCTAATGTTGAAATATTATCATTTAGTAAATCTTCTTCTGAAACAATATTAGGTTTATCTAATTTCACTAATTCATTATTAGATTCAAGAAAATCAAAAATAGTATTTTCCAAATCTCCTTTATTTTTATTGAAAAATTCTTTTGCTTGCTCTTCTGAACATGAAGTTTGTTCAATAATGATCTTTAATTCTTCTTCAGAAGGTTGATAAACTTTTTTTACTTTTGATAGATCAGCAAACATCGCATATTCCATCATTTCTTTTTCTGATTTAAATGTAGCCATTATTTCTTCGCTCGTATTAAATAATTTATTTTATAATTTTAATATTGTTTTTATTTACGCAAAATAAACTTAAATTAATGTTAAAATATTTATATATTAGATTAATTAATTATTTAATAAAAAATGGATAAAATTTCGGAATCCAGTAAAAAATTAGCTGAATTTAACAAATACCTTGATAATGTTGTTTCAAAATTTGAAGATATCTTTAAAGAATTCAAACAAAAAATCAAAGATGAACAAAAAACTATTAAAGAATATGAAAATACTTTAGATTATTGTGAGAATAAATTTTCTGAATTTACAGATAAGTTGTCTGAATTTTCAGATAAATCTACTGAAAATACAAAAAAAATAGAAGAACAGGAAAATCAAATTAAGGAATTAGAAGAAACTATCAATAATCAATCAAAACAAATTTTTACATTAGATAAAGTTCTTAATGAAAAGGTAAATATTATCACTTCTTTGGAATCTAGTAATCAAGAAAAAGAAAAAAAAATAAAAGAACTTAATTTGGCCATTTCTGATAATGATAAAACACAAGAGAAGAACTTTAGAAATTTTTCAATGGTTAGTAATTTAAGTAAGCAAATTAGTGAAAAAGAATTAGAGATTAAGAAATATCAATCTCAACTTCGATTTGCTAAAAAAGAGATTGATAGTTTAAAAGAAAAAGTTGATACTCTTAGTGAAAAAGATATAATGGATAGATATACTTCTTCAACCGTAGATGATGGTAATGATAAAGAAATAAATGAATTTGTAACTAAGGTAGATGAAGAGATTGTTAAAGTAGATGAAAATGTACAAGAAGATGTAGCTAAAGTACAAGAAGTAGAAGAAGTAAATGAAAAGTTTGAGGCAGAAGAAGAGAAAGAAGAAGAGGAAGAAGAAATTAGTTATGTTCGTAAAAAGATTAAAGAAAAATATTATTATGTATCTGATGAGAATCCCCCATTAATTTATGAATGTTTAGAAAATAATGAAGTCGGTGAAGTTGCCATAGGTAAAATGGATGGTAAAAAAGCTGAATTTTACAATAAAGAAAAATCTAAGAAATCTAAAAAATAAAAAATAAATTTATGATGATTGAAATAATAAAAATAATATTAAAGCTATAATAATTATAAAAATATAGTTATATGAGTAAATAATATCTAAAACATTATTTTCATTTTCAGATATATCTGTATTTTTATATTCATCAGGAGTTAAAGTTTTTTGATATATTTCATATAACTTTGGATCAATGCTATTATTATTTTTATTGTCTTTTTCTGGTTTTATTGGATTTTCAAATCCTTCTTTTGATGGTGGATTATATTTTAAATCAAAGGCTTTTTGAAATAATTCTTCCTGACTTTTTGTTGGTTCCGGAGTAGGTTGTTCATATGTCGCATCAGCAGGAATAAGTTTATTGTATTTAACATCATATACATAATCTCTGAAAGGTGATCTATATACAAAAGCTTGATCTGTTACATTAGCTTTGGGAAATTCATATTCAATATAATCAGCTCCGACAACACTATATTTATCACCTAATTTGATAGGTAAATAACTTTCTGGTTTAGATTTTTCTAAATAATTGTCAAGTGGACTAAAAGCAGTTTTAGTTACATCATTAAAATAAGATCCCCAATACCAATGGTCTTTTAAAGAACTCCAAGCAGCATTATCTTGTAACTCTCTTTCCTTTATTTCTCTTTCAGATTGTTTTTTTTTTATATTTTGTCTTTCAATATTAATTTGTTCAATATTTTTATTAATCATTTCTCTTGTTTGATTTGCTTTATCAATTTGTTCTTTTAATATTTGTTGGTTATAAGTATCCATATCAATAGCTTGTCTATCTTTTTGATCTTGAATATCATTCTTTTCACTGTTATATAGGTCATCCGTTAATGATCTGGTTGATTGTGAAATTGTAGCCGAACCTAACGAATTGGAATTTAATGAATTCATCTTTCTATTTATATTCTGTAAAGAAAAAAAGAATCAAACATGTAAAATTTACTTTTTATTTTTATTTTTTAATTCTTCTAAATCACATAAACAATTTGGACAAGTTTTATTCATTTCTTTTAACCATGGTTCAATACAATTTGAACAAAATAAATGATTACATAATGTTTTTCTAACAGGTGCTTTAACAACTTCTTGACATATTGTGCATATGGAATCCTCAGAATCATTTACAATTGGAGCTACTTCATCTATATTTTTTACTGGAACTTTTACATCTTCCAAATTTGAATACATATTATAATTATTGTCATCATAAATATTTCTAAGATTAAGGTTTTGTAAATTAATAATAGTCGCAACGATATTATTTCCATTATTTAAAAATCTAAATAAAGGAAAATTGTCAGTGTTTGCTTCTATACCCACTTCATTATTTTCTTCACCATCAACATCTTCTTCACCATCAACATCTTCTTCACCATCAACATCTTCTTCACCAGTTATTGTATCATTTAAAGAATTAGCTAAACTACTATTATAACTTGAAATACTATTAATAAATGAAGATATTGATGATGTTAATAAAGAATTATTTTCAGAACATTCTCTAACATGATTCAAATATTCATCAAAATCAACAAAAATATCACATAATTCACACTGTATTAATGTACTCATGATTCTAATTACTATTTTATGTCGTATATATTTATTATTATTTACTATAAATTTATACTTTTTATATTTAAAAAAATACAAAAACAAAAAAATAAAAAGGGTTAATAATTTATTAAAGCTCCTATAGTGTTTTCAGGGGTTTCATTAATAGTATTCATATTAGAATTTAAGGGCGACTTATTATTATTAAAAATATTTGAATCAACATTGGTATTAAAATTGTTAGAAGGATTATATGTATCTCTTTCGTATAAAAAAGCTATTAATTGATGATCTGGATAATTATCTTGAAAGTTTTTAAAAGATTGTCTAGTCTTAATATGATTTTGAATTTGTGTATAATTAATAAATAAACTATTTTTATGTATAAATCCATTTATGGAATGATGATTTTCTAAACTATTTATCAAATAATCACAGATTAAAGTTGCTTCTTTCTTAAGAACAAACCACAATATATAAGGGGTTAATAACAAACAATAACATTCCTCTAAAAGTAAAACAACTCTTTGAGGAAATTGCTTCAACAATTTTTTTCGAATATTATTATTTTTAGCATCCTTAATCCATTCAGGATCAATATCAATATATTCATTTACTTTTTTAAGATATTTTTCAGGATCATAAATAATATTTTTATTAATGAAAGATTTAGTTAGTGTGAGTATACCACCTAGAATACCCATATACCAAAGTATTGTTTTACCATTTGATATATTTAAATTAATTAATAAATTTTCATTTAGTAAACTTAATATCAATAATATTATAAATAATGAACCAATGATAAATGTAAAAAAATGCGCTATAGTTTCATAAATTCTAGAAGGGAATTGCTTATCATAATCTTTAATATTTTGACCTGCTTTTTCAATTCGATTATAAAATAAATGAGGTAATTCATTATAATATCTAATTTTCCATGATGCTTTAACAGACCATTGACGATTAACAATTAATTTCGGATTATTATAAAATTGTTCACCATATTGAAGGATCATATAAAGTACCATAAAAATAAATAAGAATGGTAAAAATAAAAGATTTATAATTGTAACTCTTTTTAGATTATTTATAACTTTTTTTACATATTGATCTCTATTTATCTTTGTTTCATTATTTATTTCCCTATTTTCATTTATTAATGGATTAATAAAACAAAAAATGAAATTCCATTCTAGCAATTTAGTTAAAGGAAACTTATGAAATTGTAAATCTTGAAGTTCATCATAAATAGATATTATTAAATTTTCTTTTGTCATGATTTTTAATAACATTGTATACGAATTAAGATTAGGATCACAATAATATTTAATAATTTTATTGGAAATTTCATTCCAACTCATATTTTCTAAATCCGAATTACTAATTTCTAAATCTTCATTGTATATTTTTTTTATTTTCCAAAATTTTTTTATACTAGCATACATACTAATTAAACGGACTATTACATATCCAGTAAATAATATGATACATATAATTATAAATGGATTAAAATTCCAAAAATGATTAATATTTATAAAATTCCTTAGGTCTATCATCTCTTTGGTATTATAATTAATCAATCCTTTAAAATCTACACATTGAACAAAAAAAATAATTATAAAAACTGTATAAACTAATATTAATAAATTACTTAATTCGGTTAATAATAAATTTGAATAACCTTTGTTATGATAATAATAATACAAGTTAAATAAAAATAAACTATTGACATCTTTATTATTTCCTGTATTATCTACTAATAAGCTATATTCTGTCATAGTATCTGATACAAATAAATATATACAGTTTTATTTAAGTATTTTCAAATAAAAAAATAAAGAATTAAAGAATTATACAATAATTTGATTTATTTTTTCTTTATCTTTATCTTCTTTATCTTTCTCTTCTTTATCTTTCTCTTCTTTTTTTTGTTTTTCCTCTTCCTCTAAAAATATTTTTATAAGATGATCTACTCTTTCACATAAAGATCTTCTAACGATCATAGTTGGTTGATAATAGGAATCGATTATTCTATTTTTATTAAAATAGATATATTTAACGGAAAATAATAGTTTCTTTTTATTTTCTAATAAAGTTTCTGTTGAAATAATATTATGTAACAAGCATATTTTTTTCTTTCTTTCATTTATTAATTTCCAATCCAAATAAATATTATTATTCATTGAATATTTATATCTTACTATTTTATATATTTTTTATTTTATATATATTTTTTTTCTAATAAACTCAATAAGAATACATATTTAGAAATGAAATATTCAAAATTAAAAATAAAAAGGGTTATAATTAATCCAAAAAGTAAAAAAAAAAGATTTATTTATTTAGATGAAAAAAATAAGCAAATAAATGATGAAGAAACTCTTTCAAGAATTAAAAAATTAGTTATTCCTCCTGCGTATTCTGATATAAAAATTTCAAATGATTCAAATCATTATCTTCAAGCTGTTGGAATTGATGAAAAAGGTAGAAAACAATATATTTATAAGAAAAGTTTTATTGAGAAACAATCAAAAAATAAATATTGTCAATTAAAACACATTGGTGAAAAAATATCTGAAATAAGAAAAGATATTAGAGCTATTATGTTAAATGATAAACCAATCACAAATAAAGAAAAAATCATAGCTCTTGTAATTTATATTTTAGACCATTGTTATTTTAGAATAGGTAATATACATTATTTTAATGAACATAAATCTCATGGAGTATCAACACTACAAACAAATCATCTTAAATTTAAAGAATCTGAAGTTGAAATAGAATTTATCGGAAAAAAAGGTGTTCTTAATAACTGTATTCTTAAAGACCAATTATCTATTAAAATGCTTAAAGATCTATCAAAATTAACTAAAAATGAAAAAAGGGATCATAATTTTCTATTTTATTATAAAGATGAATCAGGAAAATTACAATTAATTAAACCCATTGATATCAATCTTTTTTTGAATAAATATCATTCTGATATCACATTAAAAATGTTTAGAACATGGGGTGCTAATTATATATTTTTAGAAGAGGTTATTAAAAAGAAAAAAGAATTCAATAATATTATTGGTTTAAATAATATTGAAACAGAAAATATAACTAATTCTGATAAAGTTGAAGAAGAAGTTAAAAAAATCAAAAATCGAAAAAATAAAAAAGAAATATTGAAAGAAAATGAAAAATTAATTAAGGAAATTCTTCAAACAATTGCTATGAGATTACATAATACACCTACGGTTTCTAAAAAAAGTTATTTGGATAATAATTTGATCCAAATATATCTTTCTAATCCTAAATTGTTTTGGAAAAAAATTAATAAATCTCATAATAAAGAAGATTTAAACATGCTTCTAAGAGAATTTTTAAATCATAATTGTGAAAGTAAAAACAATAAAACAAAAAAAAATGATAAACAAAAAGGGGGTTTTAGCTTCTATAATTTTTTGAAATCATAATTTTATGTTTAATTTTATTTTTATTTTATTTTATTTTTATTTTATTTTATTTTTATTTTTATTTTATTTTATTTTAAATTAATTACATGATTTAATGATTTCATCTACTATGCTATCAGCAATGCTATGAACATCTTCAATTACTAAATTAATATTTTCATTATTGTTATTATCTGTATTAGGACATTCATTATTATCAATACTTTCAATATTTTTATCTTTACATTCATTTTCATTTTCATTTTTTAAACTAATATTATTACAATTACAGTTACTATCAATACAATCTTTAAAATGTTTTATTTTTGATGTTAAATCAGATCCAATAATTTCATTTAATACCCAATTAATATCATCTATTTGATTTTGCATATATTCTTTATCATTTTTATAATTTAAAATCTCTTTTATTTGACTAATTATAGTATCAATATTCTCTTCCATCAAAGAAATACGTTCATCAACTTTTGTAATAAAACTATCTATTTTTTTTTCTATATTAGTATAATTATCATCTTTAATATTTTTTGATGTAGAAGTTTGTGTAGAAGTTGATGGTGGTATATTTATTTTTTGGTAAGATAATGGATATGTATATAAAAGATTATTATTATTATTGGAAGTTTGTTGAGGAGGTTGACATGAATAATTATGTAATTGGTTTTGTTGTTGTTTTGATTTATTTAAAGGATATGATGTTGAATTAGAATGATTATTTAATGAAAGTAACCAGTCATATATCTCTAATGATAATTTTTTAACTAATTTAGATTCAATATCATGTAATAAATATACATTGTAAACATATTCATATTCTTTTTTACCAGAAGTTTGATGTTTGATTTTAATAATATCTAAAATTGTATTAATTAAATGTTGTTCATCAATATTTTTAATTGAAAAATAGTGTCTAATCAATACCTTTAATTCATTAAGAGTTCCATATTCAATATCGTTAAATTCATGAATAAAGTAATAACATACCAGTTGAACTAAATGATTTACATTGTTTAAATCTTTTTCTTTGATAATATTTTTGATTTTGTAAATAATAGATTGTAATTTATTACCTTCTTGTGCTCTTGAATTAAAAATATTATTGATTTCTTCATCATTAAAATTTACATTTTTTGTATCTATATTTATTTTTTTATTATTTTGAGGAATCTTTTCATAGTTTGTTGAATTTTGAGGAATCAACTCAGACAATAATAGATTTAAAGGGTTAAAATTTAGATTAATACCCCTATTAATCGATGAATTACAATTATTTAATGACTTTGATCTAAATAATGATTGAGGGTGAGATTGATGTAATGATTGAGTTGAAGTTGAATTAGGATTATGATTAGGATAAAGATATAATTCAGGGATAATATTTTTTAAATTATAGTTCGTAAACATTCTACTTTATTAATTATTAATTATTAATTATTAATTATTAATTATTAATTCGAAATAATTATTATATTCTTTTGAAATGGAAAAAATCAATTTAGAAAGAAAAATAAAATAAAAAATTAAATCCACTGTACTAGTTTATAGAATTTTAACCTTAACAATATGACCACCTTCGACCTTTAAGTCTACTTTACGATTTGTTTCTAAAGCATAAAGAACATCTTCAATATCATCACGCCATAAGTACTCTTCAAATTTACCAAAGAAATCCTTCTTAAATTGGCTAAATGTAACATATCTATTACGTGAATAGGTTGATTCAAGAAAATCTGTTACAGATTTACCAAATTCCTTATTGAAACTTAATTCCCAGCAATAACGGTTAACCGCAGGAACTTTAGGTTCAACATTAGGATTATCCATCATCATTTGACAGATTTGATGTTTGTGATTTAATTCAAAAACTTCTTTAACTAAAGCTTTGTAAACTTCATCTAAACGATTTGATTTAACATTTAATTTAAGACCAAGATTCTTTCTTAATTCTCTAAGATATTCATTTGAAAGAACACCGTTCCAACCTTGTTTCATTGAAACACCAACCGCATCAATCCAAGCTTTGTTATCATAAACATAATCAGATGGGTTATGTCTTTGAGCATTAGCAGCGATTAAAACAACAACTCTCATTAAATCTAATAGATATTTAACATCAAAGTGATCAAAAATACGTAATTCCATGCCAAATGGTGGTTCCATTGGAGCCGCATCTACTCTAGGACAATCGTTTGGATTACTTCCTTTACGAATACATTTTTCAACTGAATCATACATAGCAAATGTTCTAATGTCACTTGTATGAATACTTAAAGCTTTAGCAGGATATCTGCTGTAGTTTTTGTTTGGTGGAGCTGTTCTGGCACATAAGTTTAATTTATCAGCATCAGGTAAATCAAGTTGTTCTCTCCAGTAACTCTTAACATTAGCAGCACGACCAATACCATACTTTTCGAATGGAACCTTCTTACCTTCAACAGTTTGACCTAATTTTCTTAAATCAGAACCACCGAAGTTACCCCAACCAACAATCATAACACGTGCCGAACCTTGAACTCTATTAGGACCATGACCAACTGAATCTGGGTCAGGGCTAAAGTAAACACCATTAAGTAATGGTTCAATCCATTGAAATTGCATGCCAAAAACACGATGCATATTAACGAATTGAGGAACAGTTATACCATCAAAATGGGGTAATGTAATAGTAATGTGATAGCTACCTAAGTAATCTTTGTATTTTTCTAATTGATCAAATTTATATTCTTTTGATTTAATTGTTGGACTAAGAGGAACCTTGATATCACTTAAGAAATTACAAGGGTGGGTTCTAAGTTCACCATATAATTTAACCTTTTGTTTTGTATGAGGATTTTTCATTTGAAGAGCAATGAATTTATCTTCAAGATAAGCAATTTCTTTGTGAATTGATTCAATACTACGATTCTTGAAGTTACCAGTAATTAATTCAGGCATTAAAATAGGTGTTCTAGGTAAGATAACACGACCATCTTCACAGCCTTCAGCTTGACGGCCTGATAATTCCCAATCAACATTCGATAACCATTTATGTTCATCTGGTTTTAATTTAAAATTACCATGTCCTTTCTTATAACATTCAGAACCTTTAGTTTTACAGCAGGCACCTTCTTCAGACATATCACCTGTTAAATAACATGTTGATTCTTGGGAATCAAACATAATATTACCATTAATTGGACCAGATTTAGGGATATGAAAAACTTGCATTTCATGTTCAATCCCTAAACCCCAAGTATATTCGCGACCATTACTGATTTTTTTTAAACCTGGTAAAAATGTTCCTTCTAATTTAACATTCTTCTTTTTTTTATCTTCAGTGTAAATATCTTCAAGAAAATTTAAAGACAAGCTATTCTTTTTTGTTCTCTTAGGACCCGTTTTAATTTTTTTTAATGTTCTAGGCATTTATTTAAATAATATTTTGTACTAGTTTTTTAATTTTAAAAAAGAAAAAAGTAAT